>Ga0315277_10000238_pt1 | contig 93949 bp, 97 predicted proteins | sample YL17G05_15_MG_FD_203695 | JGI IMG/M metagenome (GOLD analysis project Ga0315277, IMG submission 203695) | Sediment microbial communities from Yellowstone Lake, YNP, Wyoming, USA - YL17G05_15 | ecosystem: Environmental > Aquatic > Freshwater > Lake > Sediment | place: USA: Wyoming | collected...
CGGCGTATACCTGCTATTCCCTCCCACCAGAGCGTAGGCCCACCGTTGAGGCGGCAGGGGCTAACGCCCACACCGATAGCCACCGGCCTTTCTTGACGAGTGTTGTCGACAGGGTAGGCCGGGCTTCCGACGGCACGGATTGTGGGGCGAAGGGATCGGCTGGCTGGCCTGCGCTCTGTGGCAATGCAGAAGAGAACAGGCTAGACTAGGCCGGGTCCTGCGTGGACCGGGGGATAGGTCTCTGAACGGCGCAGGCAAGGGGGCGTGATAATGCCAGCAAGATTCCGACGCGGGTTCCTTCTCGCAGCCGTGCTCCTCCTCGCCGGTCTCCTTCTGTTGAGCTGTGGTGGGGAGGAGGAGGCTAGTAGGACGCCGGCAGCGACCCAGCCGGCGGGCGCCGAGACGCCGGTCGCCCAGAAAGTCCCGGGCGTCACGGATACGGAGATCCTGCTGGGGGCACACTTCCCGCTCAGCCAGACACCCGCCGCGGCCTACGCGCCCGTCGCCGACGCCATGCGCGCCTACTTCGACTACATCAACTCTAAGGGAGGCGTCCACGGCCGCAAGATAAGGTTCATCGTTGGGGATGACCACTACAACCCGGCCGATACAGTGGAGGTGGTGCGAAAGCTCGTCGAGCAGGACAAAGTGTTCGCGATTGTCGGTGGTCTCGGCGACCTCACCCACGCCGCCGTCTACAAGTACCTGGAGGACGCGGGCGTCCCTGACATGTTCATAGGCGGTGGTACCGTCGCCTTCACGGACCCGGTGGCGAAGACCCGTTTCGGCGGCAATCCTGACTACGATACCGAGGGAAGGATGCTCGGCAAGTACATCGCCGAGAACTACAACGGGAAGAAGCTGGCCTTCCTGCTCGAGAACGACGCCACCGGGATGGACGGCAAGGCAGGAGTCCTCAAGGGCCTGGAGGGCAGCGACGTCGAGGTCGTCGCCGAGGAGACCTACGAGTCTGCCCAGTGGGACGTCACTGCCCAGACGCAGCGGTTGAAGGCGGCCAATCCGGACGTCATCGTCGCCTACGCCGTCGCGCCGCCGGCCGCCAGTCTGGTCAAGACAGCTCGCGAGGTCCTCAACTGGGACGTGCCGATTGTGGTAACGGGCGTCGTCATCAGCGACATCTTCATCCAGTTGGCCGGCCCCGAGAACGCGGAGGGCGTGGTCAGCGTCCTCTTCGGCAGACAGGTCTACGACACGGACGACCCTGCCATCCAGTTCCACTACAAGGTCATGGAGGAGTTTGGCCAGGGCGTCCCGGTGAGCAACTTCACCCTCTACGGCGAGTTCATTGCCGAGATGATGGTGAAGGCGCTGGAGAACGCCGGCCGCGACCTGACCCGGGAGAGCCTGGTGGAAGGTGCCGAGGCCATTCGCGACTACTGTTGCCCCACCTGTCGCATGCCGGTGAACTTCAGCCCTACCGACCACCGCCCCTGTGAGATGGAGATCTGCATCAAGGTGGAGAACGGCAGGTGGGTAGAGTTCGGCGAGCCGATCAACTTCGAGTCCACGCCGGGGAAGGCCATCGGCTGCAAGGGGGTGGGGGAGCCCGTCTACGCCGGCGAAGGCGAATGATGCCGGTCCAGGCGCAGGTTGGATGAGGGACACCAGCGCGAGACTTTGGCCTTCCTCCGCGAGACCCTGGGGCTCAAAGTGGAGGGCGACCTGGACCCGACCGAGTACACGAAGATGGCCCAGGGCGCCCTGGAGAAGCGCCTGATCTTCACCCTCAACTACGACAACGGCTGGAACGACCTGGACGACTGGCTCTACCCTTACTTCCACTCCCAGGGCTACAAGAACTCCTTCAACCTGTCGGATCCCGACCTGGACGCCATGCTGGAGGCCCAACGCGCCGAGTTTGACTACGAGCGCCGGCACCAGATCGGCTTGGACATCCAGCACTACCTTCTGGACAATGTCCTCGCCCGCCTGGACTGGGTCGCCCAGGTAAGCCTGGCGCTCGACTGGCCCTACGTGAAGAACCACTGGCTCCAGCCCTGGTTCGGCTACCTCTACGTCCACCTGCCCAACATCTGGCTGGACTCCACCCACCCCAGCTTCGCCGGCCGCAGCGCCTGACCCAGCTCCAGAAGCCAGCGGGCAGCGCTCATGATCCCACTTGTCCAACCTGGGCTAGGGTGCTTCTTCTGTCGGGGCTAGGCGCCGCTCAGCCGCTAGGAGTAGGCGTGGCGGTGGGCGTAGCCGGAGACGGTGGGGGATTCCACGGGACGGGTATCTCCGGCAGCGCCGGCGGAGGGGGATTGCTCGGCACAGGGATCATTGACGGCGGCTCACTCTGGTAGATCCACCAAGTAGGGGCCAACGTCGGCGTCGCTGTGGGCGTGGGCGTGGGTGCGGGTGTCGGCATGTCGATAGCGGGCGTCGCGGCAGGGAGGGCGGCGCGCTGCGCGAGCAAAGAGCGAGACGGCGGCACGTAGATCTCCTCGCCGCGGGCGGCCCGACTGGGAAACATGCGCACGAGCGCACGGGCCAGAAGGCCCTGCGGCAGGTTGGCCGACACGTAGCTCCTGCCGGTCAGAAGCGTACCGCCCTTCAGTTCATCGAACGTGATGGGAATGGTCTCGCTCCAGGACTCCCCCGACACCGTGTGCTGGACCTGGAAATGCAGGTGGGGCCCCGCCCAGCCGCCATCGCCACAACTGAGGCCGCTGCTCCCCGAGTAGGCGATGGCATCGCCCTGGGCCACCAGCGTCCCCTCTTGCACCAGCGCCCCTCGGTAGTCGATGTGCAGGTAGAGAGCGGATGTGCCGTCACCGTGGTCGATGACGATATAGTTGGCGTGTCCACCGAGAGCGGAGTCGCACCCGCCGACGCGTTCGCCGTCGCGCACCATCGAAACCCGGCCACCGCGCGCCGCCAGCACCAGCTCGTACTGGAGGTCGAAGTCCCAGGCATACAGCGACTGGTGGGTAGGCTCTTCGCCGGGCGCCTGCGCCACAGCGTGGCCGAGGCCGGGCGCCCAGGGCAGCCGGTAGCCCGCCGGCGCCGGGAAGACAGGCTGAGAGCCCTCCGTCAGGGAACGGCGCAGTTCCAGGAGCTTCTCGATCAGGGAGGACACCGGCGGACGCACCGGCTGCGAGTCGGGGATACTCCCCAGCCCGGCAGTGGCGGTCGCCCCCAGGAGGAACGGCACCAAGCAGAGCAGAACCCCAAAGGGGAAACACAGGGAAGTGCGGGCCCTTCTTAGCAGTCCTCCACCTCCATCCCACTCAGCGAACTACACCCGGCTCTAGACCAACAGGTGCCTGATCCTCAGCATAGGACATCAGCACGCCGGGCACAGCGCTCAAAGAGGGTAGCCGTATCCCTCGATCGGTGTACTGCCCCATATTCTTTTCGGCTGATCTCCTCCGAGTCTGAGATGCCCGGACTCTACTCGCCGATCACCTTCACCACCACTCGCTTGCGCCGCTGGCCGTCGAACTCAGCGTAGAAGACCTGCTCCCAGGGCCCCAGGTCGAGCCTGCCGTCAGTCACGGGCAGGAGCACCTGATGATGGACGAGGGTTCGCTTCAGATGGGCGTCGCCGTTGTCCTCGCCGGTGCGATGGTGGCGGTAGTCGGCCCGAGTAGGCGCCAGGCGCTCCACCCACTCCCAGAAGTCCTCCCAGAGGCCAGACTCGTTGTCGTTGACCCAGATGCCGGCGGTGATGTGCATGGCGCTGACCAGGCACAAGCCTTCGCGCACACCGGACTTTCTGACCACCTCCGACACCCGGTCCGTGACATTGACAAGGTCCCGACGCCGCGGGGTATCGAACCACAAGTACTCGGTAGAGCTCTTCATCGCCGCCTCCGTCACAAGATGCTGGGCCGCTCGCCCGATGGTAACACAGCGATAGCCGCCGGCCAGCGCCAGGGGCTCCGGCGGCAAGCGCGGCGATCCAGGCCCGGTGGCCCAAAGAGGGGTGAACAAAGGCCGGGCTAGAGACGGTTGAGGGCGTCGACAAAGGCGCGCAGGCGGCCGTGGCTGCGACGGTTGCAGATGAGGGGCCCTCGCCGCCCCTTCCGGCCTCTGCTACGCTCTGCTCCTTTGCTGCCAACTGTCCCGGCCTTTCCAGTCCAAACGGCCCTGGGTTTCGCAACGCCGCCCAGTTACCATCATCGGCGGTCTGGAACCGCTTTCCAAGGGAGCACCACAGCGCATGGCTGGACCTATCGAAGCGGTGGTGATCGGCGCCGGGCTCCGGGGGCGCGATACCTACGGCGCCTACGCCCTGGAGAACCCGGAGCAGCTACGCGTCGTCGCCGTGGCCGAGCCTGATCAGGAGCACCGACAGGTGTTCGCCAGCGCCCACGGCCTGCCCCGCGAGCGCTGCTTTCAGGACTGGCAGGACTTGCTGGGGCGCCCGGCCCTGGCGAAGGTGGCGATCATCGCCACGCCCGACCACCTCCACGCGGGCCCGGCCCTAGCGGCCATCGAGCGCGGGTACGACGTGCTCCTGGAGAAGCCCATCGCGCCCCGAGCGGCGGACTGTCTGCGCGTGGTAGAGGCCGCCGACGACGCCGGCCGCCTCCTCCAGATCGGCCACTGCCTGCGCTACACCGCCTTCTACGCCAAGGTCCACGAGATCATGGCCTCCGGCCGCCTCGGCCGGCTCATCACCCTCTCTATGGCCGAGCACGTGGGCTTCTGGCACATGACTCACGCCTTCGTGCGCGGCAAGTGGGGCAACACCAAGAACGCGGCACCCATGATCCTGGCCAAGTGCTGCCACGACCTGGACCTGATGGCATGGTTCGTGGAGCGGCCCTGCCTGCGCGCCGCCTCTCTCGGCTCTCTCCGCCACTTCCGGCCCGAGGACGCGCCACCGGGGTCCCCAGAGCGCTGCACGGACGGCTGCCCCGTGGAGGCGACCTGCGTCCACTCTGCCCCTCGCTTCTACCTGAAGGAGTTCCCCGGCTGGCCCTGGGCGGATGTCTCCCTGGCCACCGACCTGGAAAGCCGGCGCCGGGCCCTGGAGACAGGTCCCTACGGCCGCTGCGTCTACCGGGCCGGGAACGACGTGGTGGACCACCAGGTGCTCGCCCTGGAGTTCGAGGACGGCGTGACGGCCACTTTCACAATGCATGGATTCGCCGCCGTGCCTGCCCGGACCATCCGGGCCAGCGGCACCCTGGGCGAGCTACGGGGCGCTTTCGAGAAGGGTGAGATCGAGGTCCACATGCACGGTCAGATAAACCCCGAGGTCATCAGTATCCCTTTCACGCCCATAGGGCACGGAGGTGGAGACGAGGGGCTCCTGCGCCATTTTGTGGACGTGGTCCGCCGCGGCGCCGCCGACGAGGTGCTGGCCTCCGGCCGGGTGGCCCTGGAGAGCCACCTCATCGCCTTCGCGGCGGAGCGGTCTCGCCTCGAGGGGCGGTCCGTCGAGATGTCGGACTTCCGGGCTGAGGTGTCCACTGCCCTCGCCTCAGAGCCAGGGAAGACGCCCGGCAGCTAGGAGAGGAGCATCATCCCATGTTCATGGAAGCGCGCTGCAACTTCTGCGGCGACTGCCTGGCGCGTTGCCCCTACGTGGACTACGACCAGGAGCGCGCCGCCGCCGAGATGAGGAGCCTCGTTGCTGGCGAGGAGGCTCCCATCCTCTCCTCCTGTGTCACCTGCTTCGCCTGCGACGAGTTCTGCCCCACCCAGGCCCGCCCCTTCGACCTCATCCTGGAGCGACAGGAGCATTTCGGCTCCCTGGGCATCGCGGCGGAGACCATCCACGCGCAGGAGGCCCTGTACGCTACCGACTCCCCGGTGCAGGTAGAGCGCATGGGCGGGCGGGTGCTTTCGGCCTGCGTATTCAGCCGCAGCAACGCCGACCTCTTCGAGGGGCGGCTCTTTCAGGGACTGCCGGTGGTCCGGGGACGCCACTTCTTCTGCTACATCCTCTTCGACCACCTGGGCGCCGGCTCTGTGACGCGGCGTCACGCCCAGACCTTCGTGGACAACCTGGCCGCCACCGGCGCCGAGGAGGTGGTCCTCCTCCACGACGACTGCTACGCCATGCTGGTGGATCGGGCGCCCCAGTTCGGCATCGAGGTGCCCTTCCGACCCCTCCACCTCTTCCAGTACCTGCGGGACTTCCTGGACGAGCACCGGGCCGAGCGACGGCCCCTGGGGCTGAGGGTCGCCTACCAGCGCCCCTGCGCCTCCCGGCTCTCACCGGACAAGGAAGAGGCGCTTGACGCCGTCTTCCAGCGCCTCGGCGTAGAGCGGGTCGAGCGGCGCTACGATCGCGAGGGAGCCCTCTGCTGCTCGGGGGCGGTCTCTTTCCTTCAGCCCCAGATGGCGGCCGACGTGCGAGCGCGTAACTTGGACGATGCCCAGGGGGCCAGCGCCCAGGCCATGTGCTACCTCTGCCCCATGTGCCGTCAGGCCCTGACGCCGGACGCTCAGGCGCGCGGCCTGGGCAACTATCACATCATCGAGCTCGCGCGCATGGCGCTCGGGGAGCTGCCAAGGCCCTAGAGTCTGTTGGAGAACCCTCGTTGCGCTAGCCCTGTCATTCTGAGTCCGCCAGAGGCAGACGAAGAATCTGGTTCAGCGAGACCCTTCGCTTCGCTCAGGGCGACGGAGTAGGAAGGTCCACCAACAGCCCCTCAGGCGGGAGTCTGCCAGCGGCAGGGATCGAGAGACCACACGCCCGACGTCACGCCGAGGGGGAGCCCGGCCCACCACTGGCCGGCGCGGTGGGCGCCGCCGACTCTGCCAGGTAGGCCTCCGCGTCCTCGCGCAGGCGGGCCTTCTCCGACCGGGTCAGCGGCTTGCGGCTGAGGGCAAGAGCCACGTTCTCCTCCACCTCCCAGGGGAAGCGCATTCCGGGGATGGCCACCGAGAGGTGGCGGTTGGAGAGGACATAGCGGAGGAGCGTCTTCGCGTTCAGGCGGTCCCAATAGCCAAAGGCTTTCAGCGCCCCCGCCATGCCGAACCCACCCAGCGGCTTCATGACGATGACGCCGATGTCCTTCTGACGCGCCAGGCGGATCAGCTCCTCGTTGCGGAGGTTGAAGACGTTGTACCTGAGCTGGATGGTATCGAACTCGCCGCTCTCGATGGCCTGCCGCAGCACCTGATGAGAGTGGCTGGAGATGCCCACGTAGCGGATCAGCCCCCGCTCCTGGGCCTCTCGCAATCCTCCCAGGGCGCCGCCGGGGGCCATCACCTGCTCCCAGTCATGGCGGCGGACGTCGACGAGCTGGTAGATGTCTACTTTCGGCAGGCCTAGATGCTCCAGGCTCCGCTCCAGGTCGCGCAGGGCGGCATCTCGCGAGCGGCCGATCGTCTTGCTGGCGACGTGCACCGACGCCCCGCGGTCGGGGAACTGGCTGAGGGCGCCGCCGATCATGTACTCGCTGCCCCGGTAGACCCGCCCCGTCTCGACGAAGTTGAGACCGAGGGCGAACGCCCTGAGCAGCGCCTCCTCGCCCTCGGGCGCGGTGGCCACGTTGGCAGCGCCGAAGCCCAGCTCGGTGACGAGGAGGCCGGTGCGCCCCAGTCGCCTTAGGCGTAGCTTGGGCATGAGGCTCCCCCCATCTTGCGGTCCTCTTATGGTCGGGACCCCACCTACGCCAGGCTCAGAGCGGCAGACACGATCACGCCGACGCTGGTGAGAATGAGGAGCAGCAGCACCAGGAGTCGGAACAGCTCGCCCTGCACCCGGGACCTTAGCCAGACTCCGGCGAACATCCCGATGACCATCGCTGGCAGCGCGATGGCGCTGGTGCGGAGCACGTCCGGCGTGACGCGACCCACGGCCGCCAGCCCCACGATTGTTACCAGGCTCATGGGAAGGAAGAAGGCCAAAATAGTCCCCCGAAATGCCTCCACGTCCCGCTCGGCGCCCAAAAGATAGAGGACAGCCGGCGGACCGCCCATGCTGGTGCTGGCCCGCAGGACGCCGCTCACCACTCCCGCGGCGACCGCTGGCACGACCCCGGCACGCGTCGTTTTCACCTCACGCATCCGGTAGACGAGAACGCTGGCGGCGATAACGGTCAGGCCGACCAAGATCTTCAGAGCATCAGGGTCAATCCAGTCGAGGAGCAACAGCCCAGCCGGGATACCAGCGAGGCTGCCCACCGACAGGGCCGCCACCGCCGCCAGCCTCACATGCCGGCGTACCCCGACGAGCAGCGGCAGCAAAGCGACAGTGCCCAGAAGCGTGCTGGTCACTACCGCCGATTTCACGTCCCAGGCCAGCGAGAGCAGCGGCACCATCACCAGGGCGAAGCCGAACCCCGTCAGGGACTGACAGAGGGCCGCTCCACAGGTGATGACGATGGCTGCCGCCAGGGCTGCGTCAGTCAAGGCATACCTACCCCTCGCCCGTTCCGTACATCATAGGATACAATGCCGTTATCGCGCTTCACAGCCGCGACGCCGAACTCGCCCCGCTAGTCACGTCAGGCGGTTTGCCAGCCGGCCGTGCCGGCCAGCACCGAGTCTTACGGAGAGAGGAATGCTGTCCAAGGAAGAGATACAGGAAGCGCTAGCCCGAAGGCTCCTTCTGGGAGAACTGATAGCCCGCAACGCCCGCAAGTCCCCCGACAAAGAGGCGGTCATCTTCGGCGACACACGCCTCACCTACAGGGAGTTCAACGCCCACATCAACCGGCTGGCTCACGCCTTCCTGGACATGGGGATCGGCAAGGGCGACAAGGTCGCCATCCTCATGTTCAACTGCAACCAGTACCTGGAGTGCTACTTCGCCCTCGGCAAGATCGGCGGCGTGGCCGTCCCCCTGAACTTCCGGCTTCACCCTGAGGAGATCGTCTACATCGCCAATAACGCCGACGCCGTCGCCTTCGTGATGGGCGAACAGTTCATCGACACCATCAGAGGCATCCAGAAAGACCTGCCGCTGGTCAGGCAATACATCTCTGTGACGGTGGCGCCGGTAGATGGCATGTTCCACTACGAAACCCTCATCCGGAGGTACCCGGACGACGAGCCCCTCGTCCTGGTCGACGAGGAGGACCCCGCCTTCATCATGTACACGGCGGGAACCACCGGGAGACCGAAGGGAGCGGTGCTGACCCACCAGAGTCAAGTGATAATGTGGACGCTGGCCAGCATCCAGTACACCTCGGAGCCCGGAGTAGGCGGCATCTGGGACTTCCGCGTCTGCGCGCCTCCCCCGATCTTTCATCTGGCGTCTTTCGGCTACTGCGAGGCGCACCTGCTCATCGGGGCGACGGTGGTCCTGCCCACTCAGGTCTTCAACCCGGCGGAGGTCATGGAGATCATCGAGCGGGAGAAGATCGACTCCATCCTGCTTATACCAGCCATGGCGAATTTCCTTCTCCAGCTACCCGACCTGGACAAGTACGACGCCAGCTCCTTAAAGATCTGGGCATCGGGCGCCGCCATCCTGCCCACTCAGACCCGCAAGGCGATGATGGAGCGCTTCCCGGGCCTTCTGGTCTACGACTGCTTCGGGCAGACGGAGACGGGCGCCCTGGTCTGCATGCTCAGACCCTCGGAAAGCGAGCGGAAGGTGGCCTCCGTGGGCAGGCCCCTGCCCCTCATCCAGGTCCGCGTGGTCGATGACGAGGACCGGGACGTGCCGATAGGCGAAGTCGGCGAAGCCGTCTACCAGGGGCCCAACATAATGAAGGAGTACTACAAGAACCCCGAGGGCACCGCCCAGGCCATGAGGAACGGCTGGTTCCACTCGGGCGACCTGGTGCGCCAGGACGAGGAGGGCTACATCTACATCGTCGACCGCAAGACGGACATGATCGTCAGCGGCGGCGAGAACATCTACCCAGCCGAGGTGGAGGACGTCCTCTACCGCCACCCCAAGATCCTGGAAGCGGCCGTCATCGGCGTCTACGACGAGCAGTGGGGCGAGGCGGTGAAAGCGGTGGTCGTGCCCAAGCCGGGGGAAACGTTGACCGAGGAAGAGGTCATCGACTTCTGCAAGCAGCACCTGGCCAGCTACAAGAAGCCCACGTCTGTCGACTTCGTCGACGCTCTGCCGAGGAATCCGGCCATGAAGGTGCTGAAGAGGGTGCTGCGGGAAAAGTACGGGAAGGCGGTTAGGTACTAGCGCCGCCTTCAGCCGCTCTCTAGGCCAGCTCCACCAGGACCCTCAGTCGGTCTCGGAGGAGCCGGGGGGAGGAGAAAGCAAGGAGATTCCAATGGCCTTGAGACTTGAAGGACGCGTCGAATTGGTGGATGGGATGACGTTCAGAGGCGTGTCCGGGTCCGGCCACGCCGTGCTCATGGACGCCGAACCCGCTGCCGGCGGACAGGAGCAGGGCCCACGTCCCATGGAGGCGGTACTTTTGGCCTTTGGCGGCTGCACCGGCATGGATGTCATTTCCATCCTGCGCAAGATGAGGCAGGATGTAAGCGGCTACGAAGTCCGGCTCGTGGGCGACCGCACGGAGCAGCAACCAACGGTCTTCACCGACATCACCGTCGAACACGTGGTGCGGGGACGCAACCTCAACGTGGACAACGTGCGGCGCGCCGTCGAGCTCTCGGTCACCCGCTACTGCCCCGTCTCGGCGATGCTCAGCAAGGGGGGAGTGCACATCACCGAGCGCTACCGGGTCATTGATGAAGCCAGCGGCCAGGAGCAGACGGGCGTCCTCGAGAAAACGCAGACGAGCGCTCCCTCTACCGGTTCGGAAACGGCCTCCTAGAGGCGGCACGACAGGCAGCCCCACTCAGGCCAGGGGCCTCGGCTCGTTACCAGCCCGCTCACCACTAGCCTAAAGAAGCCGACACCGGCCAGACCAGAGCCTGATTCCAACCCTGCCCCCCAGCGCAAGAGGCCGAGGCACGCCTGAACCTAGAGGCTTTCAAAAAGACGAAGGCCGGGCTGAAGCCCGGCACCATCGCTCCGCCAGCCTGAAGACTGGCCTTCCTAATTATTATGAAAGACACTGCTGAACCTGCCGACGTTGACGGGTAAAGTCCGCCGCAGTAACGTACAAGCGTCGCAAGCACGAGGCTGACGACTCTATCATCACGCAGGCCCCCAGCAAGGACCGGCGCAGCCGGATTCGCAGGAGAAGCCAGCGAGGAAGGTGCGACACGAGACTTGGCAGGAAGAGGTTCGGTAGACCTCGACCGGTTGGAGACCCGCGGCCGCTGGTCCCGACGTGTAGTCCTCCTGTTGATCCTGGCTGCGGCTGTGGCCGGCGGGGTCCTGCTCTGGCGGTTCCGGTTTGCCGGCAACGGGCAGGAGAGCCGTCAGTTCGAGACCATCCCCGTCAGCCGGGGGCTCATCCGCGCTACGATCGCCACCTCCGGCACCGCCGAAGCGAACGACGAGACGCAGCTCCGCTTTGCCACCGTCGGCCGCGTCGAGCAGATCCTGGTAACCCTCGGCCAGGACGTGAAGAGCGGCGACCCGCTGGCTCTCCTCGAATCGGATGACCTCAAGGACCGCCTGGCTTCCGCCGAGGCGAACCTGGCGACGGCGCGCATTCGCCTCCGCCAGCTCCTCAATGGCGCCGACGAAGCCGAGCTCCTGGCCGCCGATCAGTCGGTCGCCAGCGCTCAGGCGGGCGTCAGCAAGGCCCAGCGCGACCTCGATGAACTGCTGAACAGCCCCTCTGAGGCGGAGTTGACTGCCGCCGAGCAGGCGGTCGCCTCGGCCCAGTCAACCCTGGACACGGCCCAGGCGAAGCAAACCAGCCTGGTTCAGAGCCCGTCTCCCGGCGAGATGGCCTCGGCCCAAGCGGCCGTGACCACCGCCGAGCAGGGAGTCGCCTCGGCCCAGTCGACTCTGGACACGGCCAGGGCTAAGCTCTCCCAGCTTCAAAGCTCTCCTTCGGCCGCGGACACGGCAGCGGCCGAGGCGGCCGTCACCGCCGCCGAGGTCGGGGTCAGCACCGCCGAGAACCTCGTAGACAGCGCCGAAAGCTCCCTGGACTCGGCGGAGGGAACCCTGAGAGCAACCGGCGACGCCTACTGCGACGCCATCAGCGATGTCGGCCGGAGCGACGCCCTCTGCCCCTTCTCTCAGGTACCACTAGACCAGGCATCCGTCGACCGTCTGCTAGACGACCTTGACGACCCCAGTACAGATGTCGTCATTGACCCCGAGTGCGAAGACATGCTGGGCCCCACCCTCTGCCCCAGCCTTCACGACATGACACAGGCGCTGCTCAGCGCCAACAGCGCCTACGTCTCCGCCCAGAACGCCCTCAGCAATACCGAACTGAATCTGACGGCGGCGGAGGCCTCCCTAACCTCCGCCCAGGCCAGCCTCGACGCCCTGGGCGACATCCCTAGGCCCGACGACCTCCGGGCCGCCGAGGCGGCCGTCACCGCCGCCGAAGAGGGCTTGAACGCGGCCAAGGACAACCTTAGGTCGGCCCAGGTGCGCGTGGACGACCTGGCCCCCTCTCCAGAGGACTTGACAGCGGCGCAAGGCGCCGTCGATTCTGCCGAGGAGAGCCTCCAGGCGGCAGAGGCGCAACTACAGGAGGTTCAGGAGGGGCCCGACCTCGCAGACATCCAGGCGACGGAGGACGCCGTGAGGAGCGCTGAGGCCAACCTGAACGCCGCCATAGCCAAGCGCGATGAGCTCCTGCGAGGCGCCGATCCGGACGATGTCGATCTGCAGGTGCAGCAGGTCCGCCTGGCTGAGATCGCCGTCAGCGAAGCCCAAAGAGCCCTCGACGAGGCTACCCTGAAGGCCCCTTACGACGGCTCCGTGTCCGCCGTTGACATCCAGGTAGGCGATCTCGTCTCCTCCCAGCTCCCTGCCATAACCCTCCTGACGCCGGGGGCCCTCAAGCTGACCCTCGCCGTGGGCGAGACAGACCTCCCCAGTCTGCGCGTGGGCATGGTGGGCATCGTGAACTTCGACGCCCTTCAGGGCCATCCCTTCCCGGTGGTGATCACGCGCATCGGTCTGGGGCCCAAGGTGCAGCAGGGTGTCGTGACATACGCCGTGGAGTGCGCCCTATCCGGCCTTGGGGAAGGGCCAGCCGACCGCCCGGTGCCGGGGATGAACGGCACGGCGATCATTGTCACCGAGCAGCATCAGGATGTAGTGGTGGTACCCAACCGCGCCATCCGCCGTCGCGGCGACCAGGTCGTGGTGGACGTAATGGTCAACGGCAAGGTGGAGACCCGCACCGTCACGACCGGCCTCAGTGACACCGAGAATACTGAGGTGCTTTCAGGGCTGGCGGAGGGAGACCTGCTCGCCCTGCCCTCCACCACCGGGGCGAGCGCGACGAAGACACCGGAGGTCCTGCCGGAAGGGATCAAGTAGCCATGGCGATGATCCGGCTGCGAGGGATCAGCAAGGTCTACCAGTTGGGGTCCATGACCGTGCAGGCGCTACAGCCGCTGGACCTGGAGGTGGAGCGCGGCGAGTTCGTCGCCATCATGGGTCCGTCGGGGTCGGGCAAGTCCACCCTCATGAACATCCTGGGCTGCCTGGACAAGCCCACCAGCGGCCTCTACGAGCTGGATGGCCTGCCGGTCAGCTCCTACGGCGAGGACCGGCTGGCCGAGGTGCGCAACCGCCGCATCGGGTTCGTCTTCCAGAGCTTCAACCTGCTTCCGCGGCTGCCCGCTCTCCAGCAGGTGGAGCTACCTCTTGCTTACCGGGGCATCCCCCGGCGACGCGAACTGGCTGCCGGCGCCCTCCGGGAGCTGGGGTTGGCTGATCGCATGAGCCACCGGCCGACGGAGCTATCGGGTGGCCAGCAACAGCGGGTGGCCATCGCCCGCGCCCTGGTGAGCAACCCGTCCCTCATCCTGGCCGACGAGCCAACTGGCGCCCTTGATACCGCCACCAGCCACGAGATCATGGAGGTCTTTCGCCGCGTCAACGAGGAGCGCGGCATGACGGTCCTCCTGGTCACACACGAGAGCGAGATCGCGGCCTATGCCCGGCGCACCATTCGCCTGCGCGACGGCGTCGTAGAATCCGACCAGCGCAACGGATCGCGGCCCGCGCCCACGCCAGGAGTCTCAGCGTGAACATCCTCGACACCATGGGCACGGCCCTTCAGGCGCTCGCGGCCAACAAGCTGCGCTCGTCCCTCACCATGCTGGGCATCGTCATCGGAGTGGGCGCAGTCATCGCCCTGATGGCGGTAGGACAGGGAGCGCAGAAGGACATCACCGGGCGCATACGGGGGCTGGGCACCAACCTCCTCTTCATCCGGCCCATCCAGGTCAAGATGGGCGGCGGCCTCCAGAGCGAGGCGCTGACCCTGGTAGACACCGACGCCGACGCCATCAACGACCCGGACCGCTTCCCTTACGTCGAGGGCATTGCCGCCCAGACGATAACCTTCCAGGCCTCCCTCAACTACTCCGGCACCAGCGTGATCGCCCCTGGCCTGGGCGTGAGCCCGCAATACGCGTACGTGCGGGAGTTCTACCTGAGCAGCGGGAGCTTCATCACCGATGCCGACCTCGTGCGTAGGGGGCTGGTGATGGTGCTGGGAAGCCGCACCAAAGAGCTGCTCTTCGGCGACACGGACCCGGTGGGCAAGACGGTACGCCTTGCGGTGGGACCCAGCGAACTTGGCCTCAACTTCATCTTCCGTGTCATCGGCGTCATGGAGCCCCGAGGCGCCAGCGGTAACGGCGACGAGGACGACCAGTTCTACCTGCCCCTGCCGACCATGCAGGCTCGAATACCGTTCCTGCGCAATCCCCAGGGTCTCAGCAACATCTCTCAGATCACCGTGCGCATCAAGGACCGGAAGTACTTCAACCAGGCCAAGGAGGAGATCGGGCAACTGCTCATCGACCGCCACGGCCAGGAGGACTTCGTTATCCGCAGCCAGCAGGACCTTGTCTCCACCGTCTCCGATGTCTCTCAGACGCTCACCATCCTCCTGGGGAGCATCGCCGGCATCTCCCTGGTCGTGGGTGGCATCGGCATCATGAACATCATGCTGGTGTCAGTGACGGAGCGAACGCGGGAGATCGGCATCCGCAAGGCGGTGGGCGCCCGCCGGCGGGACATCATGACTCAGTTCCTGATCGAGGCGCTGACAGTGACCCTGCTCGGTGGAGCGGTGGGAGTAATCCTGGGGATGGGAGCCGCGGAGTTGGCGAACGGCCGTACCGTCGGAGACCGCACGGTGAGCACCCTGGTGACGCCGTTCTCTGTGATGGTGGCCTTCGGCGTGTCGGCGGTGGTCGGCCTCTTCTTCGGGATCTACCCGGCCTTCAGCGCCTCCCGTCTCAACCCCATCGAAGCCCTGAGGCACGAGTAGCGTAGGGGTCGAGCATGCTCGACCCCTACAAGTACCTCCCGTACCAGTCCAACGCCTCCTGGACGGAGCGCTCGAAGGGCTGTCCCTGGTAGATGTCGTAATGGCGGATGCCCTCGATGACGACGAGCTTCTTGGGCTCGCCCGCTTTGGCGTAGACGGAGCGGAACTCATCGGCCGGCGTCGGCACGTCGAGCTCCGCCGCGATGAGGAGGAGCGCCCGCGGCGCTATGCGGCCGACCACGTCCTCGGGCCGGTACTCCAGGGTAGCCTCTGCCGTCTCCAGGGGGACCTGCGTCTTGAGCTGCGGCAGCTCCTTCATCGCCTGCTGGAAGAAAGCTACCGAGTCAGGGTCGCTGAGGATGAGGAGGGGATCGACCATGGTGCTCCTGCCGGTGAGGACGCGCTGCCGCCGCTCGTTGCGGATCATCTCCATGACCGCCGCCACCTCCTCGGGCGGGCGGCGTGACAGCCCGCGGCCGCCGTCGCCGAAGCCCACCTGGGCGACGATGCATTTGGGCCGCGGGTCGATGCCAGCGGTGTAGATGACGTTGGCAGCGCCGTAGCTGGTGCCCCAGAGGCCGATACGCTCCGGGTCCACCTCGTCGAGGGTCTCCATGAAGGTGAGGCTGTTGCGGATGTCCATCACCTGCTCGTAGGGGATCAGACGGCCCCGCTCCCCCTCGCTCTCGCCGAAGCCGCGGTAGTCGAAGGCGAGGGCGACGTAGCCGGCAGCGGCGAAGCGCCGGGCGTAATCGGGCAGGATGAGCTCCTTGATGCCGGTGAACCCGTGGCAGAGGACGATGCCGGGCACCGGGCGGTCGGGCCCAGCGCCCTCCGGCAAGTAGAGCACGCCGCTGATCCTGGCGCCCTGCGAGTAGTAGCTGACGGGTCGCTCCATGGCTGGCTCCCTCCTTAGTTCTCGGTGGCCGTTCTTCAGACCCTAGCGACAGGGCGGTCGGCCCCGGGGTCGCCTGCAACCGCGCGTGCACCGTTTCGGCGATTCTATAGCGCCTGCGTACGACGAGAAAGAGCCAGCCGGCGCGGTCGCTCGCCGTAAACGCAGGACGGCGGGGAGCCGATACCGTCTACGGAGGCAACAACGTGATAGGAGACAGGCGGGCCGCCAGGATCATGACGTGGGCGCTGGCGGCTGGCACCGCGGTCGGCATCACGGTCTTCGCCCTTTTCTACCGCCAGACCGATGGGTGGGCCGAGAACACCACCAGGCCACCGCAGGCATACTACCAGCAGGTGACGCCGGACGACCTGGAGACATGGCCGTGGACGTACAAGGACAGGCTGGTGGTCATGACGGGAGACGTCCGACAGGTCATCGACGGGGCAGGCTACATCGACCCGCTGGTCCAGCTCTCCGGACGCCGCCTGTTGGGCGGCCTGCGCGTGCAGAGACAGGTGCTCCTGGGCTCCGAGGGGCCGAGCGAGGTCACCATCGCCATCGACTTCTGGACCCCGCCAGAGCTGCCCGGCTGGCTCACCGTCTCCGGGCTCGTGCGAGGGCCAAGGGCCGTCTCCAGCCCCCTCGGCGATGAACCCGAACGGCCGGTCATCGAAGCCTACGAGATCTGCGGCGACGACGGGAGTTGCTGGTCGCCCTAGGCGCCACGAAGCACACCGCATAACCCCAAACCTGGCTTGACAACCCCCGCCCCCCCTGCCAACCTATTGACCTGTCAACACCGAGGACGCAGAGGCTTCTGGACAATCGAAAGCCCCCGGCCTTCGACCAACCTTCGGCGGAGCAGGTCAGCGGATGCTACTGAGGCGGCGCGTCACCAGACGACAGTTGCTGGGCATGGGCGCGGCCCTCGCCGCGGCCGCGGGCCTCGGCTTCACCTGCACTCCCCCTCCCCCCTGGCCGCCTGTCCCCCAGCGCGGCCGCGCTGACGGGCCCCAGAACCTGAGCTGGGTGTGGCAGTTCTCCAGCGACGGCCCGCCCGAGCAGATCGCCTCCGTGCTGGCCCAGTACGACCTGGGGATCCTGCTCAAGACGCACGACGGCACTGACTGGATGTCGCGCTATGACGCCTCCCTCTACGCCGTCCACGACCCCGACCAGGTGGCCGCCCTGGCCAGCTACTATGAGATGTACGGCGTCCCATTCCACGCCTGGTGTGTGGTCAAGGGGCTGGAGCCGCAGCGGGAAGCCGAGATGTGCGCCCAGGTCATCGCCGCCGGGGCGCGAAGCGTCACGGTCGACCTGGAGCCGCACGCGGGCTTCTGGGAGGGCACGCCCCAGGCCGCGCTAGCCTTCGGGCGCGAGTTTCGAAAACGGCAGCCAAACGCCACCCTCTACGTGTCCCTCGACCCACGGCCCTGGGTGATCAGCAGGGTGCCGCTGACGGAGTTTGCCTCCTTCACCCAGGGGTTCGTCCCCCAGATCTATTGGGAGACGTTCAACTCCTCGGACAATGCGCGCCGCTTTGAGTCGAGCGGATTCCCGCCGGGTACGGAAGGTATCACGCCGGAGTTCTTGCTGAACGTTAGCCGCAGCCTCCTAGGTCGCTACGGCCATCCCATCCAGCCCGCCGCTCAGGGCGCCTCCCGCGACAAGACGGCCTGGACCCGATTCCTGAGCGCCGCCAGCAAGGCGGGTATCTCCGTGGTCTCCGTCTGGCGCTACGGCGTGACGGGCGGCGACGTGTGGCGGTCGCTGAGGGACTGGCAGACGCAGCCAGGTCCTACGCCCACCGCCGTCCTCAGCAAGGGCGGCAACGCCAGAGTCGCCAACACCGGCTCCTGCCTCAACGTCCGCGACGCGCCGACCACGAAGGCGGCCGTCGTGACCTGCCTGCCGGACGAAACCATTGTCCGCGTGCTCGATGGCCCGGTGGCGGCGGAAGGGTACCGCTGGTGGCTCATCGAGACCCAGGTGATCTATGGATGGTCGGCGGAAGCGGGGCCGGACGGCGTTCCCTGGCTCGTCCCGTGGCCGTAGCCGGCAGTTGGGGACTCAGTCCCTAGAGAGGAAGAGCGATCTTGGAATGCCCGAAGTGTCACAAGCCCCTTGAGACCCTCGCCGGCGGCGGCGTTCGGGTGGAGAGCTGCACCCAGTGTGGTGGCACCTGGTATGACAAAGACCAACTGCGGGTGCTCAAGGACAAGGAGTCCCGAGGCGACTACTGCTGGATCGACTTCGACCTGTGGAAGGACATTGGCAGGTTCCGAGCACGGCGCCAGCAGCGCTACTCGTGTCCCAGGGACGGCCTGCCGATGACGACAGTCCACTACGGCGATACGTCTATTGCCGTAGACATATGCTCCCAGTGCAAAGGCATCTGGCTGGACAAAGGGGAGTATGAGGAGATCGTTCGGTACTTGGAGAAGGTAGTGGATACCAGTTCCGTCGGGGATTATGTCAACGATATGCGGGATGAGTTTGTCCGACTGCTCGAAGCTCGTGAGGCTCCATGGAGCGTGCTGAAGGACCTATCCAAGATCCTCTACCTGCTTGAGCTCCGCTTTGTGGTGAACCACCCCGCCCTGGCTGGCGCTGCCTCGTCGCTCCCCAAGTTCTAGCAGCGCGCTGAAGAAGTCGGCGCTCGCGACAGAGAACGCGGAGGCAATTCGATGGGCGATGTGAAACCCAAGGTTGTGCTGATCACCGGGGCCTCGTCGGGGATTGGGCAGGCATGTGCCCGGCACCTGGCCCGGCGGGGGTACCAGGTATTCGGGACGAGCCGCCGACCCCAACCCGGGGCGGAAGAACCGTTCGAGATGATCCCGATGGACGTGACCGACGATGACTCGGTCCGCGAGGGGGTGGCGACGGTCCTGGCGCGGGCCGGCCGGCTGGATGCGGTGGTGAACAACGCCGGCTTCGGCTTCGGCGGGTCCGTCGAAGACACGTCGATTGACGAGGCCCGGGAGCTATTCGACACAAACTTCTTCGGCATGCTGCGCGTCTGCCGGGCGGTGCTGCCGCATCTGCGCGAGCGGCGTGCGGGGACCATCGTCAACGTCAGCTCCCTCGCCGGGCTGATCGCCCAGCCCTTCGTGGGCATGTACTGCGCGACCAAGTTTGCCGTGGAGGGTGCGAGCGAGGCCCTGCGCATGGAGGTGCGGCCATTCGGCATCGACGTAGTGCTGATCGAGCCGGGGGACACGCGGACCGCTTTCACGGCGAACCGGCGGCGGACGCAGGCCAGCCAGGCGGCTTCGCCCTATGCCGACAGCATGCAGCGCGTCCTGGCCGTGATCGAACGGGACGAGAAAACCGGGGCCTCCCCCGAGGCCGTCGCCCGGCTGCTCGAGCGCATCCTGCGCAGCCGGTCCCCGCGGCTGCGCTACCCGGTGGCGAGCGCCTCGCAGCGGTTCGCGGCGGCGGCTAGGAAGGTGATGCCCGCCGGCCTCTTCGAGCGGCTGCTGACGCAATACTACCGGGTGCGCTGAGCTGGCGCGCCGTGTGCGCGCGGGCGCGCCCTCTGCGACCGCTTGCAGTCTTCCTGGCGGCTCCACAGCCGTAGCGGCGACCTTCAGGTCGCCACCTGCTTCGCCCACGAGAGGCACGTGGCGAGCTTCCGCCAGAGGCGGACCCGCCTGCGGCGGGAAAGCTCGCCGCTACGGAATTATCCGCTGGCCAGCCGTCGAGGAAGCCTATGTTTCTGTCAATGACCTAAAGGCGGGGGCATGGATTTGCCCCTGATGCCCCAGCCTTGGCCCTGGGGTCGCGTCGGAATCCGACCCCAGGGTCACTAAGAACGCACCAATCACTCTTCGAGCGGTGCCTTGACAGGCTGGAGGAGCGGCGGGATCATTGCTCTGCTGGCAAGCCCGGCGGACGGGCCACTCAGAGCCCGTTAACGCAAGCGGCAGGCTGGTTGAAAGGAGTCGGATCATGCCTGGTCTGTTTTCGAGAGCGAAGGAGAGCATCCAGAAAGGGGTCACTGTCGCGGGTGTCAAGGGGAAAGAAGCGGTCGACGTCCAGAAGATCAAGGGGCAGATAAAGAAACTTGTAGAGGAGAAGACCGCCGCTCTGGCGGAGCTGGGGAGCCGGGTCTGCGAGATGTCCGAGGCGGGCACCTTCGACCAGGAGGACATCAAGGCGAGGTGCGCTGCTATCGCGGAGCTGACGAGTCGGATAAGGGCACTGGAAGAGGAAGAGCAACAGATTCACCTGAAAGCCCAGGAGTCGCTATCAGGGAAGGAATAACCGTCCCTGCCGTAGGAGGACAACGCCACTCTCTGCACGAGCTCAACCTGTAGTCGGTCCCTGCCCAAGGACAGCGTGCGGCCGCAACGGCCGTGCCGGCGTCCGGCATGCCGTCGCGCCGCCGGCCATTGCTCCCCGCCCCGGCGACCGGGGTTGCGTCGGGCGGACCGGCGGCCGCGCTGTTGGTCTCGGCGTAGTCCTCGTCCACAACGCGGGCGTAGACGGTGACCACCACCCAGGTCCGCGAGCCGCACTTGCAGGGGTCCGTCGTGATGGTCTCGCCAGGGTTGATGCTCACGATGTCGTTGGTGCGCTCGACGTTGCCGCACTTGGCGCACCTGATGTCTAGGGCGTCATAGATTCGCGGCATCTCCCTTCCCTTCCTGTAAACAGTCCTGGGTCGTTTCCCAAGCCTTCCGGAGAATCGCGTCCAGTCCAACCACCTCGGCGAAGTCGCTGGGGATCACCTTGAAGTCAACGCTCACGCCCGACCGGGTGCCGAGGTCATACAGATTCTCGAAAGGGAACCCGCCCCGCGCCCCTTTAATCGGAGCGTGACCTGTTAGCTCCGCGATGCTATCTACCCAGAGCATAATTGCACCCACCGTGCAGATTTGACCCTCAGCCCTCCCGGTAAGTTCATACAAGTACTGCACATCCGTGTCTAGGAAATGTGAAACGCCTTCAGGAGAGAAGTCCCCTAGCAACTCCAGGATGACGGTGGCCCAGCATTCTCTCCTTCGGCGAATTTCCTGCGCCGACTGGGGTGGCGGTTGCTCGCGGACCAACCACCGGGACAGCATGGCTAGGGAGAAGACCTTAATGACAGCCGCAGCCTTCGCCTTGTCCAAGCTTCGCTGGAGGCCCTGCAGTGGCCCGCTCGACATCATTGCGGCTGCAGCGGCTACAGAGCCACCCGTGACAAGAGCTCGTGCCACTCGCGCCGTGTCCCCTTCCAGGGTGTGCCCGATTCTGACCACGGCATCGTACAGGGCGGCCTCGAAGCACTGTTTGACTCGTGCCTTGGCTGGCAGAAACGGCCTCTTCATGGCGGATCTCCTGCCGAAATGCTAGCGGGGACAGCCGCATTCTACACCCGCGCGTGAACGGGGAGGCTATGGCCCTACTACGCGCACCAGAGCCAGGCGGTGGGAGCCGCAATCACATCGCTTGTCCGAAGCCGCCCAGAATCCACGCCGCCTGCTCGGAAAGCGCGTTCTCTATGCGCCAGTCCGCGTCATCCCTCTCGAGCAGTCGCAGATGATGAATGGTCCGGATCAAGAAAGGCACCATTCTTACCGCTTCCAACAGCACCTCCTGCGACGCATCTGGGGTAGAGAGGTGTTCGTCCCATGTCTTCTTCCTCATGAACTCCGCATGTTTCACTGACATGGTGGCGTCTACGTATGCCACGGTAGCGGCGGTTCTTTCTTCAGGCTTCCTTGCCGTGCGAATTGCTTCCTCCGCCGCCAGCCCGACGCGCCGATAGACGTTGGACAGGGTGCCAGGACGAACGGGAGCTTGCCAGCGTAGCGCTTCAACAGCAGCCGCCTCGCTTTCAAGCCCAGCGTGACGCAGCAAGCGCACTTGGTACTGCTGCTTCTGTTGCAGCGTCAGGGCAATAAAGTCAGCTCTCACCCGATGATGCTTGGCGACGCGCACAAGCCCAAGAAGGACTGAAACTCGCTTCCCAGCCTTGGCCTTTCGGCGCTCGCTGGCGCTCAGCAGCTGTCGGACCCAGCGCATATGCACCTCGAAGTGAATACCGGCGCTACCACGCGCACCAGAGCCAGACGGTCATGTGCATCACCATAGGGGCGTGCGGTTGTCAGCCTCAAGGACTCCTGGGTGCCGTTGGGAAACTGGTGAAGGTACCAAAACCGTACTGGCGAAGGACGGAGTCGTGATTCTGTTCGAGGGTTGCGATGGAATCAGGGAACTCAACCCCAACCATGGCTTCGAACGTCTTGGGCTTATCCGCTTGTAGCTTCCTTAGGTGGCTGACGAGCCTGATAGCGTGTTCCGTCGCGATGTTGTCCCACTGTCGGCCGTGGAATGCATGATGCCCCAGCTTCTCCCCAGGTCCGCGTCCAATGGCAGCATCGTATGCTGCCTCGTCCCCTATTGCATGCACGTAGGCTTTCATCACCCAAATGAGTTCCCTATGGGCACCTCTGAGCGCCTTTCGCGGCCACAGATCGACAACTGTGTTGTGCGCGATCTGCGCTATCATGACGTGACTAGCCAGCACCTCTGCGCACTGTAGGAAGTGTGCGTCCCACTCCTCGCTTGCCTGCCTGTCACCCCTCCAGAACCGGGTTTCCAGGTCGTGAAGGTGCGAAGATATTTGGCCTCCAACGAGGCCGTGCCGGTTCAGTATCGACGTGGTCGTCTCGAGCTTCGCCAAGGCTTCTCTGAAGACCGGCGCATACACTTCGTCGCTCACTTCGTGTTCCAACAGGACGAGAGGTCCGAGTTTCATAGAGCTTTCTCGGCGACTGACCCTACCACGCGCACCAGGGCCAGCCCGTGACGGAGGTACTACCTGGCGCGCCGCCTCCTGACGGACAACCCTGCCGACCGCGGGAAGGCTAGCACTCCCGGCGCTGGCCCCAACCGGCCCCCAGCGCGCCCACCTAACAGAACGACACAGGACAAGAGAAGCGGGACAATGCACTTCATCGTGCCGCCCTCCTTTCGCCACGAGCCAGCGACGTCTCTATGCGTCTATTCGTGCGCCTTGAGGTACGAAACACACGCATCAAGCGCCTGTCGTGCGGCCTTTCTGCAGCTCTCTCGACTCATCTTCGGGCTAATGTAGAACGAGTAGTTGCTGTCGAATGGGTTGCCGCACATCTCCCCTTGCTCGACGTGCCACGAACCGTCGCGGTTCAGGGAAAGATGCAAGGCGAAGTATCTCTCGTTGGACTCCGGGAGGGTGACACAGAGCAGGTTCAACAGCTTGTTGTGTTCCCAGATGGCTGCCTCTGCCGCATCCACTAGCTTGTGGGGCAGCTCGTCGATCGCGCCACCAATCGCTGTGCCTGAGACATCTGCAGGTGACGTGTGGAGCTCAGGAGGCAGCTTTCGGAAGTCCTGCTCGAGAGCTTTCGCGACCCGTTCATCGATCGAGTCTTCGCGTGGCGTGCCTCTCTTCAAGAGTCCAGTCAGCCACTTCATCACTGATCTCCTAGCGCACTACTGACCCGCTGCATTATACAGCCGCCTCCACTGTTGATTAGTATGGGTTGCCATCGTCAGGATGGAGTTGTGTGGTGTCAGAGGGCCTCCTGTGGTGTCAGCACAAAGGCTGGGATGTCTGGAAGGAACTCGTGCGGTGAGCAGCGGGCAGCCAGGCTAGAACCTGTCGCCAGGGCTCAACCTCTTGTGGGCCGCTCGCGCGTTCGTCGGCGGCGCTGGCGCCGTAGCGCGACAGCATCCTCTGGGACCGCCAGCCAGCGGGCCGCATGAGGTCGAACCTGCCTGCGCTCCCGGCCCCAACTGGTGCGGCTACTTGTCTGCCACCGCCTCGACGATCGGCTTGAGGAAGGCGTTGTCGTCCCACGTCTCGTCGTCGTCCGCGCCGATGCGAACGGCGACGATGTCGAGGCTGGGAATGACGTAGATGCGCTTCGTCTGGAAGCCGTCCGCCTTATACATGTCCGTGGGCATGTCCGGGAAGTGCAGCAGCCACCAGTAGTAGCCGTACGACTGGTTCTCCCACTGCGATGGTTCGGTCGACTCCTCGACCCAGGCCTCCGGCACCACCTGCTTGTCGTTCCAGCGGCCGTTCCTGAGAAAGAGGTAGCCGAAGCGAGCGAAGTTGCGGGCTGTCGTGATGACGCAGCACCAGGTCATCGTATGGCCTGTCTTGTCGGTCATCCACGTGGCCCCCTTCATGCCGATCGGTCCGAAGAGCTTATCCTGGGCGTACTGGCCCGCCTCCATGCCGGTCGCCGCCTTGATGACGGCGGAGAACAGGTGCGTGTCGCCGCTGGAGTAGTACCAGTCGGTCCCCGGGTCGTGGAGGCGAGGACGGCTGATGGCGTAGGCGGTCTGGTCGGGCGAGGTGAGCATCTTTATCACGTCGCTGACTTCGTAGTAGTCCTCGTCCCACAGCAGCCCCGAGGTCATCGACAGCAAATCGCGCAGGGTTATCTCCTCCTTGCGGGTCCCACGCCACTCGGGGATGAAGTCGGCCGCGCTCTCATCGACGCTCTTGATCTTCCCCTCGCTGATGGCGATGCCGACGAGGGCGTCTGTCATGCTCTTTGCCATCGACCAACTATTGTCGGTCGAGTTCTCGTCCCAGCCGCCCCAGTACCGCTCCCAGACAATGCGGCCGTGACGGGTAATCACGACCGCGCCGCACTTGTGCGCCTCGCAGTAGGAACCCACGTCTTCCAGCCGCGTCGCGTCCATGCCCTCGCCCTCCGGCGTCGAGACCTCCCAATCGTCGCCCGGCCAGACGGCGGCCTGGGCTTGCTGCGGCGGTTGCTCTTCGCCAGGGGCTTTGCTTTCGCTTCCACCGCCACAGCTCATCAGAAGGAGGAGAGATGCGGCGAACAGGAAGGGAATCAGCCACCACTTCTTGAACGGAGACATACGGCTCCTCCTCGGCGTTTAGGGCGCTGACTTGCTACGCTTTCCCTGGCCTCACGCCTCGTGGCGGGCGAGCTCGTCACATATCGTCTTGTCGAGCCAGTCGAAGGCTGCCTGGACCACGGTGTACGCCCTCTCGTAGTCCTCTTCCCCTATGTCCACCCCGGCATGCTCGGTGACGTACCAGCCTGCGTGTATTAGGTTCCTCGTCTTCTGAACCGCCCACGCGTAGTCGCCGACGTGTCCTGGGGCAGCAGGAAGCCATGTCATGTCCTTGCCCACGTCAAGTAGCTCGCCCAACGTCCATTTCTGCGGAGGCTTCGGCGCCCCCGTCCTGGTCTTGGGCACTCTGGCGGAGGCTCCCACGTTCTTGACTTGGCATTCCGCCATCAGAAGAAGCCCCGCCTCAAGCGCCGAGCCGAGCATGACGCATCCCGCCAGGTAGGCCCCAATCTGCTGGCACCTTTCGGCTTCGGCCCGATAGAGGTCTACGAGCCGCCACAGTTCCTTCGACTGCCGTGGTTCCATCTCCTGTACCATGCTTCACTCCTGCCACGTGTGGTGCTTTCAGAGCCCCCTGTGCATCGCGAAGGTCTCCCGCGCGATCTCCTCGATGTCCACCGTCTCGCGGCCAACGAGGTTTGTCTTCAGGGTGTTCTTGAGGCGCCGCGTCCAGCTCGAAGGGATTCTCCCCGCTCCAAGCATCATGCCCATTATCGAGCCCACGGTCGCCCCGTTGCAGTCCGTGTCAAACCCCGGCTGGACCGCGCGGCAGATCGACTTCCCAAAGTCGCCCTCGCCCCACAGCAGGGCCGCCGCACAGATCATGGTGTTGGAGTTGGTGTGGCACCAGTGGTGCGGCAACCCTTCGTCCCATCTCTCGTGTATCCTGGCAACAGCCTCGTCATACCCGAGGCCAGCCGCGTGCCAGCGCATGACCTCCCTTACGTCGGCATAGAGACGGCTCGTCTGCGGAATCTCGCCAAGCCCCGCTTCGAGAAGCCCCGTGACGTCATCGCAGAAGGCCGCCCAGGCGATCATGGCCGCCACGAGCATCTCGCCGTAGATGCCGTTCTTGACGTGGCTGATCGAGGCGTCGCGCCAGGCGAACTCCGCCGCACGCTCGGGATTGCCCGCGCAGACGTAGCCGAACGCATCGGCGCGGATGCGAGCCCCTATCCACTCGCGATACGGGTTCCTGTAGGAGGCGCTCGCCGGAGGCTGGACCTGCATCGCCAGGTTGCGATAGGCGACCCGCTCGGCGGTGCAGGTGCGGAGCAGCGGCATGTTCCGCATCCAGAAGCGCCCCACGTCCGCGGGCGTGAAGGCGGCGCCGCTCTCTTTCACGACGAGGAGACCGGCCACTGTGTAATCCATGTCGTCATCGGCCGGCATGTGATCGAGCGCGTCGAATGACCGCATGCCGGCGAAGCGAGGGTACATCTTCGCCGCCTGCCCGCCTACGTCGAACCTGATGTAGTCGTCCAGCGGCCACTGGCCCGTCATCTTGAGGAAGCCCCAAAGCTCCTCCGTGCGCACCCCTTCGACCGGCTTCCCCAGCAGACAGCCGGCGCACCTGCCGAGCCAGGCGCCGAGAAGCCTGTCCTGGAGCTCCTCCTCGGATAACCGGCTCTTGACTCGATCCGGGCCCCGCTCCCTGAGCTTCCTCACCTCCGCCAGGCCGGAAGGCTCCTTGAAGCCGTACCCTTGGCGCATCCCGAGCCGCTGCGCGGCGTCCAGAAGCGCCCCCGCCTTCTCCTGGTTCGAGGGCGTGGATAGCTCCTCATCGCCGAGGGCGATAAGGCTCTCGAAGTCTTTCCTGACGGGGGACGTGTCACGCCCCTCGTCCTCGAGCTGCCTGAGCTCGGTAGCCAGGTCGCTCGTCGACAGCCACAGCCAGGGTTCCCTCATCACGGCTCTACTTCTTCTCCCAGATGAACTCGCAGATGGGGTCGCCGTTGGGGATCGCCTTGGTGAGCACCCACCGATATTGCGGGTTGATGGCCTCGGCGATGCCGTCGCATATGGGCTGGAAGGAGCGGCAGACATCCATCGGGAGGTCCTGGAAGGGGCAGCTAGTGGCGTGCTTCACCACCCTGTCCGGACTGTCCGCCGTGGGCTTGCCGACAACACCCAACACCTGCTCCTCCAGCAGGTGGGTGATGGCAGAGAGGGCCAGGGCATCGTTTCCCGTGATACCCACCTGCGGCGCCAGCGCGGCCATCTCTTTCCCCATCTGCTTGAAGTGGGGGTAGATTATCTTCTGGGCCTCCTCGGAGCCGAACCTGTCCACCAGCGCTTGCAGCAGCGCCGCTGCGGCCCTGCCCAGGAGCGCCACCGCTTGCTGGTGAGCGACCTCCGGAGGGAGTTGGGGCACCTGCACCTCTGCCATGCCTGTCACATCCTTTCCTGGCTCTTCCCGAGCATCAATATACCGCCTCCAGTCGTGCCTGACACTAGTTAAGCCTCATAGGAAACGGGCCAGAAGTTGTCGTACGGGTCAGCGACCGGAGTGTGAAGGGCAAAAGGAGAGACCGGCACAGCGAGAGTGTCGATCCCGCAGGCGCAGCGACTCCTGATGGGGGATGCAGGACTCGAACCTGCCTACCCTCCTACGGCGGGCAAGCCGTCAGGCAGGCCTCCGACCCTCTGTGTGTAAAGCACCTGGCGCTAAACGCTGTGCGAGAGAATCGGCACAAGTGAGCGAAAGGCAGGAGTTATCAGATGCAAGATGGGTGGCGAGAAGGGGGCTCTCCCGCGGCTAAGCTAACCCCCGGCAGCCTCCTTTCGAAGGCGACGCTCCTCTTGACACGCCACCGGCCCTCGTCGCAGCAGAGCCGCCATGCACTTGGCGCAACTTATGCACTTCGCCGGCGCAGTGTCGCCGCGCTGCCAGCGGGCGACGAGGTCCGGTTCCCGTATCAGCGGCCTGCACATGGATATCATGTCGGCCTCCCCGCCGCTGAGAATCGCTTCGACCATCGAGAGGCTGCGGATGCCCCCCACAAGCATGACCGGAATGTCGACGGCGCGCTTGGCCTCGGCGCTGTCCGTGCGGAAATAGGCCCGCTCCTCGTCTCCCGGTTTCCTCACGCGGACGGCCCTCCCTGCCTGCCCAGCGCTTACCTCCGCAGCGGAGAGGCCCTCGCCAACTAGCGCCTTCAGCGCATCGAGGCCCTCGCTGAGTGGAAGTCCGCCGTCGCTGTGGTCCTGGAGGCCCATCTTGATCCATAGGGGGTAGTCCTTGCCGACTGCCCGCCGCACAGCGCGCAGCACCTCGACGTGAAAGCGCCGGCGTCCCTCGGCCGAGCCGCCCCACTCGTCCGTCCTGTGGTTGTTCAGGGGCGACAGGAACTGGCTCATGAGATAGCCGTGCGCCGCGTGCAACTGGACGGCATCGAATCCGGCCTCTCTGCCCCGAGCCGCTGCGGCGGCGAAATCGGACACGGTCTGCTCGATCTCCGCGGTGGTGAAGGCCCGATGGGGGAGCGGATGCGACTGGATGTGGGAAGGCGCCAGGGCGATGCGGTCCCGGGACTGAAGCAGCCCCAACTGGATCCCGGCGTGCGCGATCTGGAGAGCTATCTTGGCGCCGTGGTCGTGGGCGACCCCCACCAGGCGTCGCAGCCCCTTGACGTGGCGGTCCTCAGCGGCGCCGTACTGGCCGAGGGCGGCCTTCCCCTGCTCTGACACGTACGCATAGCCGGTGACGATGAGGCCCACACCGCCGCGTGCCAGGCCCTCGAAGAGCCTTACGGAGGCGTCGGTAACCTCCCCGTCCTCGGTCGCCGTGTGGTCCCAGGTAGCGGAGCGCATGAAACGATTGCGGATCGCGACGCCGTCGATGGTAATCGGGTCGAAGGAGCTGGTCATGGCATCTCCCGTAGAGGCTGAGAGCGGAGTCTTGCCTCTCCTGCTGCCATGCTACCACCGGCAGCCGCTGACAGAACAGCTACCGGCAGGCCTCCGACCCTCCTGTGTGTACACCATCTGGGCCTGAGCGTTGTGCTACGGAATCGGGACGGATCACCGAAAACGAGGAAGTTATCAGCTGGAAAGGAGGCTCCTCGAGCCGCTTTTATAGCGCAGGCTCGATCGTCTCCATCACGAACGCACCAGTTGGGTCGATGAATATGCGATAGGCCTTTTCCTTGGTCTTGACGGGCGCGTTCCCGGCGGCGTGCAATACCAGTGTTGCGCCTTGGCCGCCGGCAAACAGTGTGTCGCGTTCAGCGCGAGATAGGTGATAGATGAACGTGTATTGTGGGCGAGGCAGATCACTCCTCCACAGGAAGAACTCGTCGGCCTGCCGGTCCTTTGCTATCACGTCGAAGGTGATCGGAGCGTTATGTCGGACGTTGTGGCGTTGGGCGTAGGGAGCATTGTCATCATGGAATTTGTGCAAATCGACGGGAAATGTCCCTAGGGGCGGGATAGACCTAGCTATTGCCACCTCGACATCAGTTGCCTCAGTGCCCTCCACGAGGTTCCGCAGCTCGACGCGCCACATACGCACGCTGGTATGTGGGTTGAACTGAGCATCAACGATGGCGACGTTGTCATCGGGAATGGGATCACTAAAGTCCAGGACTGGCACGGGCGGCGGCACCTGGGAGCCAATCTCGCTCGGAGGATGAATGTTCATGGTGCCGATGTTGACATTTGTGCTGTGGTGGCCAGCGGTCTGACTGGTCGTCGATGCGTTCTGGGCGTCTACAATGGCGCCACGGTCGGCGATCGCCTTCGGGGAGACGCCCTGAATGGTCTGTGCCAGTGAGAAGCCAGCCTATCGCCGCTGGAGCTGCGAACAGGAGGGATATAGCGAAGCCTACCCAGAGCCAAGTGGTAGGTGCGGTGCCGCCCTGAGATTGAAGTGCCGCGATGGCGAAGCCGAGGGCGGCCATAAATCCGAAGCCGCTGACGCCACCGAATCCCTTGCGGAGCATGGCAGTATTATAGGAGGGTTCTACGGTGACGGATAGCGCGCAGAGTACGCGGGATCGCAACGGGATGGGGGAAGTGTGACAAGACTGGTCTACGAGCGCCTTCGCGTGCGCCTGCGGCGCGTTCCGAGGCCGCTGGAGAGGGACGAGCAGTGGGGCAAGAAGCTGTCTCGCACCAGATGGACCTACTTCGAGCCGCACGAGTTTCGCGCCGGCACGCGTTCTCCTGCACTTATTATCGAAAGCCGTATCTGGAAGCGGGTCTGGTGGGCGATGCAGGACTTGAACCTGCGACCTTCTGTGTGTAAAGTAGCTTCAGCTCATGCAAGCTTCTAAATGCTCCCGATAGCTTCCACATGCAAGCTACTACTGAGGCGAGATAGGCGGCGGAAAGGGATACCAGTTAGGTATGGCCTGCGCCCGTTGCGGCACACCGGGCACCGCCTCTGGTTCGCGCCAGTGGGGTCGTACTCCTGGCCGCAGTCGGCACAGATGAACGGCGTAGTCTCCTTTCGACGGCCCTTCCACGTGCCTTGCGTACCTGAACGGTGGACCGGCGGCGGCTTGGGCAACCACCGGGGGGCCTCTTCCCGTAGGATGCCCTGATCGCGCAGGGTCTCAATGAGGGCCTTCGCTATGTGGCCGTTCACCCTTAGCCTGCGCGCGAGCAGGCCGGGGCTGGCCCACCCGTCGCATTCGACGAATAGCGCGGCCTGTCTCACCAGCTCGTTGACGGACGCATTCATTCCGATACTGGAGCCCAGGGCGTCTAGTACCTGGGCGAACAGGCGGCGCACCTCGGCCACATCAAGCGGGCGGCCTAACGCCTCAGCCTCAGACCTATCACTTTCGGCTAGCACCCCCTCGGCTTCTTCGAACAGGCGGGCGGCCTCAGGATCACGCTCCTCTGTCTTCATATGGAGAACCCGCCTCGGCCCCAGTGTGAACGCCGCCAGATACCCGGCAGCCCTGAAGCGAAAGGCGGGTTGCTCCCAAAACGAGAGCCGGGCACTAAGACGGCGTTCACGGTGCCATATTGCCAGAGGCGACCCAGGAAGTCAAGGCGGGGGTGTCTCCAATTGGAGACACCAATTGGGCCAGTGTTAACCGTGGTTAACAATCCCGCGACTTCGGCACCTTCGATCAACTGGCGGGCAAGCGGCACGAGTTCGCGGGCCTGACTCTCGGTGGTGGGAGAAATGTCTACAATTGTAGACACCTGGGCGGCGTCCATGCGTTTAGCCCCTCTCAGTGGCTTGCTACGGCCTTCTGGGGGCATTCCTGGGGGGGTATCAGGGCTGCGCCCGCAGAGCAGGCAGGCGGGTCCGCCAGGCCACATCAAGATGCTACCGCCGCAGCCAGGGCGAGGGCAGGGGATGACGCTCATGCCCCCGCTCTCGCCACGCGCCCTATCCGATCGAAGAAGTCCCGCACATCCTGCATTTCTCGAAGATCGCGGGCGGGGATGATGACGGGGCCGATGGTATAGCTGTTGTAGGTGTTGCCGCCAGCGGGGCCCCGCCCTTCGCGCATCCCCTGGGCTGCGCGTGCCGGTATCACAGCTTCGCCCCGATGCAGCTGGTAAAGGCCCGTCGCTGGCACGTAGGGAGTGCCCATCTGATAGGACATGACCGCTGACCAGGGCACTCCCGAAGCGATTAGCCCTGCGAGGGCGGCTTGGAAGTTTCGGGCGGCGGCGGCGCTGTTGTTGAGTTGGTGCTCGATGTTCCGGAGTTGGTTGACGGCGTTATCGAAGCGCAGGGCATCAATCTCCGCCTGCGTATCCCGCATCTCTTGTTCGATGGCATTGAGGCCTTCAGCCACCTTGGATAGGCCCTTAGAGGCCAAGAATTCTTGAACCTTCTGGCCGAAGCCGGGGATGGCAGAGAGGCCAAAGGTCTCGACCACCATCATCGCTTCGAGGGCCGTGTGTAAGAATTCCAGGATTGCCATCTTCATGTTGCCCATAGCGATCCCGACTACAGGCTCCATTTTTGTTATATCAGTTCTCAGAACGCCGACTGCCGCCGCGACGAGGCCGAGGCCGACGAGGACTGCGCCAGCAGGATTCGTCCAGGCGAAGGCCAGGCCGATGCCCGTGATGGCGAGAATCAACGCCTCCTTGTTGTTCAAAAGCCAGTTGCCCACGTCCTTGATCGCGCTCCCTGCCGTCTCTGCTCCCGCCCTCATCGACTCGAACGCCGAGATGATCATCGCCTGGTTTTCGTCGAACCAGGCTGAGACCTTCCCAAAGCCCTTCTCTACAAGGGCAGCAACATTTTTGGTCATGCGCTCGATGTCGACCTGGTGTTTGGTGAGAAAATCGGCCAACGCCGTGCCCACCTTCGTTAGGATGGGCAGGAGCGCGGCGCCTAAGGTCTCTTTGACGTTGTCGAGTTGATTCCCGAACCGCGCCCAGGCGCCGGCGGCCGTCTTAGAGTAGGCGACAGCCTGCCCGGCGAACTTCTGCTGGACGATCCCGAGGACCTCCTGGGCGTCGGCGCCCTCGCGGATAACGATCCCGTACCTTGCCAAAACACTCGTGGTTTCGTCTGTGACCTTCCCCAGCACCTTCGAGGCCGTCTGGAGGTCCAAGCCCGTACCACGGGCCAGATCCATCGCGAGAGCCTGGCGGCGCACGGCTTCCTCATAGTCGCCGGTCTGGGCCACGAGCATGGAGAGAGAATCGCGGAGCACGTCGTCCGAATAGGCCAGCAGCTCCCGCGCAGCAATCACTTTTTCGACCTGGGCGGCAGACCCCTTGTGGGCCTCAGTCAGGTTGCCAAGGGCAGTCTGAAGGCGGGCGATTCCTACCTGCTCCTCTGCCGCACTCTTGGCAAAGGAGAGGAGGGCGACGCCAGCAACGCCGATGCCAGCAGCAGCGCCGACCGCGGCTATCTTGCCCAAGCTTTGTAGGTTCTTGGTTATGCTATTCACAGCCTTTGAGCAATTGTCCTGGGCCGTTACGAGTATTTTTACTTCGTTCGCGCTGAATGCCATGTCATTCTCCTTATGTCGGCGTGACCTCGATGGTGTATTAAGGGCACCGCCTACTCATGGGACCGAGACCGTGAGGGAAAGTGTGCATCTGGTGATCGTCGCACATGAATCGACGTTGAACCGCAGGGTACTCTCAGCCGCTATCGCCTCGCCGGTCCAGTCGGCCACGTCATCATCCTCGGCATAGACGCCAGATGCCGCGATTTCAGGCTCATGGCCGTTGCAAATCGAGTCGCCATCCGTGGGCGGATAGTTGCCTTCGGCATCCTTCCAGATGTCGATCTTGATGGCCCCGGACTGATCGGCCATCAATCTCCAGGCAGTGACGGTGCAGGCAAAAGGACAGTGGAGATCGCCTTTGATGCCCGTGGTGATGGCGGAACCGCCGCCATCTATCACGAATTCGATCGCACGGGTGGAAGCGCCAGCTGCGCCTTGCGCCCCCTGAGCCCCCTGATTGCCCTGAGTACCTTGATTGCCTTGTGTTCCTTGGGTGCCCTGGTTCCCTTGGGGGCCTTGTACTGAGTCTCCCTGATTCCCCTGTGGTCCCTGTACCGCATCGCCTTGTGGCCCCTGTACTGAGTCCCCCTGGGCACCCTGGGGGCCGGGCACGGTGCTATCTGCTCCCTGATCACCCTGAGGACCCTGGACGCTATCGCCTTGATCGCCTTGCGGCCCAGGGACCGTACTCTCCTCACCTTGATCCCCCTGCGGGCCAGGCTCACCTTGCGGCCCACCACCTGCGTCTCCCTGGGGGCCTTGAACCGACTCTCCTTGATCGCCCTGGGGTCCAGGATCGCCCTGAGGACCGCCGCCAGGGTCGCCCTGGGGGCCGGGGCCGCCTGGTGCCCCGTCACTGCCCCGAGCACCCTGCGCCCCAACGCCACCGGCGCCCAGGGAGAAGCCGCCGCCAGAAGAGCCCTGTGGCCCACGCTCTCCTCGCCCGGACTTACCCTGAGGGCCGACTATGCTCTCGCCACGCTCCCCCTGTGGCCCTTGTGGGCCGCGAACCGTGCTAGCCTCGCCCTGCGGCCCAGGCGCACCACGTAGGCCACGGGCACCGGGGACAATCGGTTGTTCCCCCGCGTAGAGCATCAGTGTTCCATTGTTCTGTCGAACGTGAAGGCGTACCTGCCCGATCTCAATGAAGTCCTCGCCGACGACGACTCCCGGCGTCCGTAACGAGCCGAAGAGTTGCAGGCCGGCAGGCCCCAACTCCATTAAGAGCTTGCTAGCGGCGGCAAGTTTGACGGTTCCGTGCGAACGAGAGAACAGCGCTACCAGTTCGTCGACGGCGACGACTGCGTAGGCCTCATCACCCTCCACGAACTCGGTAGCGACAATGGGTTCACTCTTGACGGCAGTGCGCATGGCGGCAGCCCCTTTCACTTCAGTTAGAGGGCCGGCGACGGGGTTCGACTTCCCCGCCGCACGGCCCAGTCGCGTGAGCCCGTCTACACATAAACCCACGCGACCCCTCGCCCGCCGCCGTTTTCAGCGGGCCTCCTCCCTCGGGACGGGCAATTTTGCTGGCCCTGGGGCGGCGCCAGTGCCAGGCGGAACGCCGGCGCCGCCGGGGCCTGATAATGGGGCCGGCGTGCCTGGACGATCCGACAGGCCCACGCCGGCCCCGGTAAGGGCGCCACGGGGGGGAGACGCCAACCCCAAGAACGCCCATCATGTCAGCTTCCGGAGGCGCTCGAATAGGCGATGCCAAAGGTTTGCGCCTCACTCTCGGTTCGAAAGCCCAGATGGTGGCCGAGTTCATGGGCGACAACTCGATTTTCCATGTAGGGGGACAAGTCCCCCGCTACCTCGATGAAGTCATGCGACCCCACGTTCCAATGCCTGCCCAAAATCTCGGTATTGGGCCGATCCGGATTCTGAAGGTCTTGACGCGGGATGCAGCGCACATATACGCCCAATTTTCGCGCTAAGGCGGTAGCATCATGCTGGTACTCCCTGCCGAGGCGCTGCCCAGCAATGAGGGCGCCGAGCACAGCCGCCCTGTGTGAGAGGTCCGCGCCGGCCTTCGAGGACGCGCGCCCTGACTTATGCGCTGGCCGGGTGCGCGTCAAGTGCCGCGCCTCAGCCATGACTTGATTCCATTCTTCGAGGGAATGATGGCTAGGTGAAGGGCGGTGATCCGCCGCATTTCCCCAACAGGCCGGTGGCACGTCATAGATCGCAAATGTGCTAGCCACGGAGTACCCCCTCTCCCAGCAACGCCGTCAGCGGCGCCGGTAGCGAGGCCGCATCCAAAACGCCGGCCGCTACCTGCCGAGCGAGCCAGCGCCTCCCTTCGGCCAACTCGATTAGCACGCCGCCGGGCAGGGGTGCGACCTTGACGCCGTGCTCTGCGGCCTCGTGCGTCACCGCGTCCAACTGAACCCACGGTGCTAGGCGCTCAGCCAGGGCGTCGGCCGCTGCGCCCACCAACCGGCGATAGCCGCTGTCGGCGAGAAGTCGCTCGCGGGCGCCTTCTTTCGCGGCTATTTCAAGGATGGGATAGTCGCCCTGCACCCCGGCCAGCTCGGCACGCAGGGCGGCAAGGTCACGGGCGATGTGTGTCTCCTTTTCCGACTCGCCCCGATTGTGGGCCATCTCGCCTGTAACGATAAGGGACGCCTCCTTTTCGACTAGCTGCCGGCGCTTTGCGGCCAGCTTGCCGAATTCTACGCAGGCCTCCTCTGGCCTGGTGATTGTTACTGTTCCCTGTGTCATGACTTCTCCTTTCGATTTGACTAAGATTCCTCCAGATGTCTGCCGATGGCGGCCAGCACGGCGGCGGTTGAGTACACAAACCAGCCGTGCGGCGAGTCTTCCCCGGGTCGGCAACGGGCGGCACCCAGGAAGGGGCGAAGGTCCCACGGCGGCCCGAGGCCTTCCCAATAATTCAAGAGAAGGATGAGCGCAGGATCGTCCTCAGGCGCGCCGGGGTCGACGGCCGCCGCCAAGGCGCACAGGTGCGCCCTGTCAGCATCGTCCAGGGACCACTTCGGCTTCACGAGCGCTTTCATTAGACGACCTCCTCTTCCACAATAGTCAGGCGCGGACCGTAGGCACCCCGGTAACGCCGACCTTGCGGCCTAGCCTGAACGTCGCTCAAATCCAGCGGAAGCCTAAGCGCAGCGCACGTTCGCGCAAAGGATTGTGCCTGCTCGCGCCATTCTTTCAACAAGGGATTGGGTCTCCCGTCCGGCCCGGCCAGGCCCGTCTCCTTGATCAAGCGGTCCAACCGGTGCCACCTATCGAGGAAGCCAACCGCCAGGATTAGCAGCGCCTTGTCGCGCACATCCAAGTCCAGAGCGCCAGTTATGCCAAGCCAGAATTCTCGGGCAGGCTTCAACAGGCCCTTGGGGGATTTCGCCACTTCTTGCTCTTTCAATTGCTAACCCTTAACTATTTCAGCCTGCAAGGGAGCTCTACTTGGTTCGAGCAACGGCTCCGCTTCGGAAATCGCGGAAAATAATTGCATACCTTCCCTATCAATTGCCGCTTGCCCCTCGCCGAATATCCGAAGTCATCACTGCACAAACGTCCGGCGCCTGCCCCCACGCCCGCGCTGGGTTCGGCGGCTGAAGCTCGCAGCCGCACCTTGCACAATGCCGGCTGCCATCCGCCCGGACTACACCCGGAAGGTGAGCCTTGGTGCCCTGCCCGCATGTCCCTGTCTTCATCACCTACCTCCATCGCCAATTGCTAAGGTCCAGGTATGCAAAGTACCCCCAGTAGACGCGTCCTCAAAGGGTGAAGAAGTCTTCACCTGTTAGCTTCCCCTTATGTTTTTCTTGTGTTTCCTCAGGGTAGTTTGCATACGTGAGCGTTAACAATTAAGGCTCCTCTTGCCCGCGCTGACGGGGGGTAGTTTGCATACCTAGGTCTATGGCCGCCCTCTTCAGCAGGTCTCGGGCGCCATCGTCAGCAGCCCAGGAGAAGGTGCTGTCGCCGTCACGTAGCACCACGTCCAGCATCCAGAGGTCTTCAAGGTGCTCTCCTGCCGTCTCCGTGGGCAGGTTAGCCGCCTGGCCCGCCTGCTTTGTGGTCAGCCAGCCGTCCTCGGTAAGCAGGGCGCTCAGTACCGCCAGCCGGCCGCCGGGCACGCCGTCCAGGGCGACACGCCGGACGGTGGCATAGTCCTCTGCCGTCACCAGCACACGCTCCCGCCAGTTGGCGAGGGCCCTCGCCAACTTCTGGAGTTGCTTCACCAGCCTGGTCCCGATCTCGCGTTGGGGCTTGTAGAGGACATAGCGGCGTCGGTCACGGGCGACGGCCGAACGGAGGGCTGCGGTGATCCGGGCCAGCGCTCGCAGTTGCTCTAGGAAGCGCTGCTCCACCAGGATGTCCGGTGAAGTCCACTCGCCGGCCCGCGTGAGGTAGCCGCCGATAGTCCGGCCCATCTCCTCGCGCATCTGCTTCTCTTGGCCCTCAAGCTGGGAGGCCCGCATTATGGCGCCGTCCTCGTCTCCCACAACGTTGACGCGCAGGAACCGCTCGCCTAGCAGGGCGTGGACCGTGCGGTACATGTCAAGGGCTGGTGTCACCCCCGCGATAACCCCGAAGGTGGCCCGGTAGCCCTTGATCCCGACGCCGGACCCGAATGACTTTTCCAGATAGCCGTCGTACGCTTCCCTGAGGTCTGCGAAGATGGCTGTCGAGTCCTCTGTCTTCTTGCTCAGGATGGAGGTGAAGTCTTTGATGATGAGCAGTTTGCCGTCCAGATGAGGTAGGAGATCGATGTCCTCATTCTTCCCCTTCAGGCCGCTGATCAGGGTCTGCGGGGTCAAGGTCGATATGCTGACGACGCGGGGGCCCTGCAACGCCCGTAGGAGTTCCGACTTGGTGCCGCCGGGGGGTGCCACCACCTGAAGCCAGAGGGGATCACCAGGCAGGTAGATGGCGCTGGCCGTCGCCATGATCACGTCCAGCGCCTCCACGTCGCCGATCCGAAGCCAGCGCCCCACCACCTCCAACACCTCGGGCCGCCGGACGTCCGGCTGGCCGCTATGAATCGCCGGCTCTAGTTCCGCAACCGCTACTTGGGGCCCACCGCGGGTGCGCCTGGGCACCGTCCGCAGCGCCTTTGGCTGGTCATGGAAACAGCGATCGCAAACTAGGCCAGACGCAGCCCATGACGCGCCAGCGAAGCGTTGGCCGCAACTGTCGCAGATGCGGGTCTGGGTGTCCAGAACGGCATCCGCCATCATGGCACCGCCTCGTTCCCTGGCAACGGGACGCCGTGCCAGCGGCAGAGCGCCATGCGGCGCCCCCACAGCGACGGGCCATCTCGGTAGCGGTCGGCAGTGGCCCGCCCACCTGCCGCGCCAGCGCGTTTCGCCAGTTCAGGGTCCCGCACGTGGGCCGTGGCGCCTGCCAGGGCAGCTCTAGCCCGGCGGAAGGCGGCCGAGTCGCTCTTCTTGGTCGGCGCCTTCGGGGCACGTGGCCCAGCCGTGCGCCTTGGGGCCGCCATCAGGCACCGCCCGCGCGGGGCCCCGGGGCCTCTTCGAGGGCGCGACGAATAATGACCCGTGCTTGCTGCAACGGGTCACGATCTTCTGCCCTGGCGGCAGCTTCGAGGCGCTTGTAGAGGTCGGCCGGGAGTAGGAGCGGCAGTCGTCGGAGTCCCATGCGCTAATTGTGGGGCACGTGTCGGGCGCCGGACTGCCACTTTCTGCCATATTCTGGGAAGGGGAGCTACCGCCGCTGGACGGCGATCTTCCTTATGCCGACGGCATAAGGAAGATCGTCATGGTGGCCAAATCCCGAAGGAGCCGGGGAGGTCCTAACGCCCTAGGCGCTCAAGCCAGTGGTATAGAGTTCGCTCTGGGACGTAGATGTTTGCGGCGACTTGTGGCCAGGTCATGCGGGGATTGTCGCTGCGTAGTTTGAGGGCGGCCGCATGAAGCTGGCGGATTTCGGGGGTTTCCTCGATCCTCGCCTTGCCTCGGTAGCGCGAGCGGTAGGCTTCTATCAGACGCTTGATATCCCGGTCAAAGACATCATCAAGGCGGCGCCGATTCTCCAGCCAGAAGGCCGCAGCCTTGGGAGTGAACACCCCTTGCTCAACATAGAAATTGGCTTCCTCCGGGGTCTTCGGACCACGGATCGCGTTGATGTACCTGATTTCCTCTGCCGTCCAGCGCCGCTCTGCGCTCACGTCTTGCTATCCCTTCAGCGCGTCGCCCGGCGAGAATTGCCGGTGTGCCGCCGCTGCGCGCTCCTGTTCGGTGGCCCGGACATACCGCGTCACCATGCTCGGCGACTTCCAACCCATCGTCACGCGCAGGTCTTCGCCCTGGCCGCCGGCGCCTAGGTAGGCCATCGCTGAGGCCCGCCTGAAGCCGTGGGCGCCCTTGAACGGTACACCAGCCCGGTCAAAGGCCCGAGCCAGCAGCCCTCGGAGGCCGTCAACGGTGAGTGGCGCCCCGCCACGCATGGACGGAAACAGCCACTCGCTATCGCTGCGTCGCCGCCGTAGGTAGCGGGCCAGGGCTTCCATAGCCCGGTCGCCCAGCCCCACAAGCCGCCAGTCGCCGCCTTTGGCCTTTGTGACACGGAGGCGCTGCTCTTTCCAGTCCAGGTCTTCGGTACGTAGGCCGCAAGCCTCAGCGGCGCGCAAGCCCGAGTCGTAGAGGACCCAAACTAGGGCCTTATCCCGCAGTCCGTCCAGCCGGTGGGTGTCGCAAGCGTGAAGGATGCGCTCGACTTCCTCTGCTGTGTAGTGCGGCTGAAGTTCGGTCGGCACGGCGACAGGCCCGATGCGCGTTAGAGGGTTCTCGCGAACCTCGCCTTCCTTCACCAGCCAGCCATAGAAGCGACTCAGCGCCCGGTGCCGGTTCAAGATGGTGTTCGGCTTGCAGCCGCGCTCCCGGATGCCCACAAGAAACTCCCGGATGTGCTCGGCTGTGAGGTCTGGCAGAGCCGGCATTCCCCTGGCCTGCGTGAAGGCTGTAAGCTGTTCGACGGCCTCTTGATAGCAGCGCCTTGTCTTCGCCGCCTTGCCCTCGGCCTTCAGCGCGAGGTCGAAGGCCCGCCAGAGTAGGTCATTGTCCAGGGAAACGGTTAGAGGAAACGGCGCCCGAGAGTTAGGTAAATTAGGTCGGCGAGGGTGCAAGCTTCTAACTTTGGGCATGACAACCCCCTTTCGTTATCCGTACTATACCAGACTCGCTTGGGCGGCTGTCAAACCTGATAAATTAGGCCCTGGTGGGCGATCCAGGACTTGAACCTGGGGCCTTCTGTGTGTAAAACAGACGCTCTTGCCAACTGAGCTAATCGCCCACCGCTGAGGGCAAGTGAATCCTAGGCCAATCAAGCCTGCCCGGTCAAGGCGAGGCGTGAGGACGGAGCTGAAGCTCCGTCCCTACGTCTCGCTACATCTCGCGGAACCTGTTGCGGGCAATCTGTGGCTGTCTGTGCCCATCTGTGGCCAATAGTTTATTTCGTTGATGACCATGTGACACAGCCGCTCGCAGCGGCTACACTGTCGCCGCCGGCAATTCCGCCTCCGGAGGGACCCATGAGCCGCTACGTCCTCGCCCTGGACCAGGGCACCTCCAGCTCCCGCGCCATCCTCTTCGACGAGGAGGCGCAACCGATCGCCTCCCACAGCCGCGAGTTCCCCCAGATCTACCCCCAGGCCGGCTGGGTGGAGCACAACCCCGAGGACATCTGGTCGTCGCAACTGGAGGCGGCGCAGGTGGTCCTGCAACAGGCGGGCGTCGCAGCCAGGGAGATCGCTGCCATCGGCATCACCAACCAGCGAGAGACGGCCGTAGTCTGGGAGAAGGGAAGCGGCCGGCCCCTCTGCAACGCCGTCGTCTGGCAGTGCCGGCGCACCGCCGCCCTCTGCGATGCCCTGAAGGCCCGAGGTCGCGAGCCCTTCATCCGCGAGCGCAGCGGCCTGGTGGTGGACGCCTACTTTTCGGCCACCAAGGTGCAGTGGATGCTGGACCACGTCGAGGGCGCCCGCGCCCGCGCCGAACGCGGCGAGCTCCTCTTTGGCACCGTCGACGCCTGGCTCATCTACCGGCTCACGGGCGGGCGCGTGCACGCCACCGACCCCAGCAACGCCTCCCGCACCATGCTCTACAACATCCACCGCGGCCGGTGGGACCCAGACCTCCTGGCCGAGTTCAGGGTGCCGGCGTCCATGCTGCCGGAGGTCCGCCCCTCGAGCGGCGTGCTGGGGGAGACGGAGCCCGGCCTGCTGGGGGCTGCCGTGCCCATCGCCGGGGTAGCCGGCGACCAGCAGGCGGCCCTCTTCGGCCAGGGCTGCTTCCAGGAGGGCACCGCCAAGAACACCTACGGCACCGGCTGCTTTGTCCTCCTCAACACCGGCCGCCGTCCGGTGCCATCGGAGAAGCTCATCACGACCGTGGCCTGGGGGCTCGATGGCGAGCTTCACTATGCCCTGGAAGGAAGCATCTTCGTCGCCGGGGCCGCCATCCAGTGGCTGCGCGACGGCCTCCGCATCCTCAAGGACGCCGCCGAAAGCGAGACCCTGGCCTCTGCCGTCGAGGACAGCGGCGGCGTCTACCTGGTGCCCGCCTTCGTCGGGCTGGGCGCGCCCCACTGGGACATGTATGCCAGGGGCGCCGTCATGGGCCTCACCCGTGGCACCACCCGCGAGCACCTGGTGCGGGCCGCGCTCGAGTCCATCGCCCTCCAAACACGCGACGTTTTGGAGGTGATGGAGGCCGAGTCCGGCATCGCCTTCCCAGAGCTTCGGGCCGATGGCGGCGCCACCCGCAATAACCTGCTCATGCAGATCCAGGCCGACGTGCTGGGCCGGCCCGTCCTGCGCCCCGCCGTCACGGAGACGACGGCGCTGGGGGCGGCCTACCTGGCCGGACTGGGGGTAGGCCTCTGGAAGGACATGGATCAGGTGGGCCGCCACTGGCGCCTGGACCGCCGCTTCGAGCCGGCGATGAGCGAAGAGTGGCGTCAGGAGCTCTATCACGGCTGGCAGCGGGCCGTCGAGCGGGCCCGGGGGTGGGCACAGAGCTAGGAAAGGGAACAGGGAGAGGCTTCAGGGTTTGGCAGAGGGGACCTTCTCCGTGATCTCGTAGTCCACGACGAGCTCGCCGCCGTCCCAGCGGTAGTAAATGTGGTGGAGCTGACTGGGGCAACAGAAGGGGTCCTCGGGGGCATAGATAGGCTGAGTCTCCACCAGCACCCCATCCTCGACGCTGACCGTGACCCGTCCGGCCTCCGGCTTCGCCACCAGCAACTCTTCCAAGTCGCCCTCCTGATAGCCGAAGACGGCGTAGGCAAAGTTGCCGGCGCTGCCGCCGGTACTGATGGGCACCACCGCCTCGTCGACGCCGTCGCCCGTCAGGTCAGCGAAGATGATCTGGTCGGGCGCCAGGCGGCTGCCGCTCGCAGCCAGCAGGTCTTCCACGGCCGGCACCTGCGAGAAGTCCACGTCCTGGATTTCGGGACTGGGGGTGACCGTCTCCACCGTGGCCGTCTGCTCCAGCGGAGGCGAGGGCGTGACCTCCGGCTCCTCCTCCTCTTGCTTGCCGCAGGCCGCCAGAACCAGAGCAGCCCCGAGGAGCAGCAAGCCTAGCGCCCACCCCGATCGGAGGAGAAGGCTTCCCCTACGATAGCCGCCAGGCAAACCTGCCATTACCCGTCCCTCTACCAGCCCGGCACGCCCCTCAGGAGATGGTCCCTGTCCATACGTTGTTGGAGGGATCGGCGTCCGGCGGGTCCGTCATCTCCACCACCACACGCAAATGCACCCCTGGCGACGCCGCCACGCCCAGCACCTCCACTGTCTCGAAGCCCAGGGGCTCGATGCTGAGCTGGTAGGTAGATATGGTGATGGGGCCGTCGGGCGGCGCGTCGCCACGGTAGACCGTGACCACCACCGTGACCTGCATCGCCGGGGCGCTGGTAGGATTCCGCATGACCACCAGCAGGCGGTTTGTGTCGGCGGCGCGGAAGACGCCGTGCACGGCCAGGTCCAGGGCGACATCGGGGGCGAGCTGCTTAGGCAGGGCGTTATTGTTGTCGTCCTCCTCGGGGATGACATTGTTGGGGTCCACCACGACCAGCACCGTCTCCGGCCTGTAGATCACCTCATCCTCGAGGACAATGGATACGCTGGCGCCCGGCGGCAGGGCCTGGCTAAGCGTCTCTGTTTCCGCCATCACCCCGCGGACCCGGAACTCGATCTCCTGGCCGGCCGACACCGTGCCATCTCCCTCGTTGCCCAGGATCACCCCCAGGCGGTCGTTGGACACGAATATGTTCAGCACCACCAGGTCGGGGAGCACAGGGGGCGGCGTCGGTGTCGACGTCGGCGTCGACGTGGGCCGCGGCGACGCCGTGGGTGGTACAGGAGTCAACGTCCCCACCGGTGGCGTAGGCGACGGGGGCAGCGGCGTCTCACCCGGGGCCAGCGTGGGCTCCGGCCCTGGCGTCTCGGTCTCCCCCGGCAGCGGAGGCGGAGTCGCTTCCGGCGTTTCCCCGGGGGGCACGCTGATGGAGGGCGTCGGCGTCTCCGCCGGGGGCGTGAGAGCGGAGGGAGTTCCACTCGGGGTGACCGGGGTACCACCCCTGACAGTGCGGGTGACGGTAACGGTACGCGAGACGGGGGTGCGGGTAAGGGAACGGGCGATACTGGGTTCGCCCTCGCTTTCGCCGCAGAACGCGAGCACGAGGGCAGCCAGACCAGCCCCCGCAACAAGGGCCACCAGCGAGCCAACAAGCGGCCAGCGCAAGGTCACGGAAGGCTCCCCCCTCAGGGCTCCTTCCCGGGCCGGGCGGGCAACCCCTGTCCCGGTCGATGGAAGCCTAGCCCGCCACCACCTGCGCAGCATAGTCCCACGAGCACCCTCTTGGCAAGAGTGTGCTCCTGACGCGGATTCTGCCAGCGAGTCTAGGGGATGTTACTTGGATGCTGCCTAAGGGTTGACAAGGTTGGCGGGCTTCTCCCCACGCAGAACGCAGAGAATGGCGTCCGCCGCCATATCCGCCATCCGGGCGCGGGTCGCGACGCTGGCGCTGGCGACGTGTGGTGTCAGCGTCAGGTTGTCCAAGTCCAGGAGGGGGTCACCGGCCGGCACCGGCTCCACCTCGGCCACATCCAGGCCTGCGCCGGCGATGCTGCGGGAGCGGAGGGCCTCGCAAAGGGCCTGCTGATCGACGACGCCGCCCCGCGAGGTGTTGATGAGGATGGCGCTGGGCTTCATGAGACCCAGCTCGCGGCGGCCGATCAGGTGGCGGGTCTCGGTGGTGAGGGGCACGTGCAGGCTCACGAAGTCGGCCTCTTGCAGGAGCGTATCCAGAGGCGCGAAGCGGGCGTCCAGCTCCGCCTCCAGATCGGGCCGACGCTGGCTGTCGAAGTAGAGGAGGCGCATGGCGAAGCCGCGGGCCCGGCGGGCCACGGCACGGCCGATGGCCCCCAGCCCAACGATGCCCAGGGTGGCGCCGTACACGTCTCGCCCCAGCAGGAAGGAGGGATGCCAGGTGCGCCAGCCGCCGCTGCGGGCCAGACGGTCGCCCTCCACCACCCGGCGCGCCGCCGCCAGCAACAGGGCGAAGGCGAAATCGGCGGTGGTCTCCGTGAGGACGCCGGGGGTGTTGGCCACCAGCACACCACGGGCCGTGGCGGCCGCCACGTCGATATTGTCGTAGCCCACGGCCATGTTGGCGACGATACGGAGCCGGGGAGCACCATCCAGAAGGCTGGCGTCGACGCGATCCGTGAGAAGTGTAAGGAGAGCGTCGGCGCGGGCGGCCTGGCGCAGGACCTCCTCTCGAGGTGGGGGCTCCTGGTCGGGCCAGACCTCCACCTGGGCGGCGGAGCGCAGCCTCTGGACGGCGTCTCCGGGCAGCTCGCGGGTGACGAACACGTAGGGGCGAGTGGAGGCGGAAGGTTCAGCCATCATATGCTCGCTGCGCCTCAGGGCGGGCTAGCAGGCTGCCGAAGAAGTCGCCGCTCGCCCTTCGACAGGCTCAGGGCGAGCGGTCCTTGGATTCCGCTCGTGGTGAGCCTGTCGAACCACGAGTAGCCCGCCTGGCTTTATCAGCACCCCACTAGCTCCGCCAGAACTGCCACCACTTCCGCGGTTCGGAGGCGGGTGCCGCTGGCTCCTCCCGCGATGGCTCCTGGGCCATAGACGGCTGGGCCGGCCTCTCGGCGGCCGCCTTTTCGGCGGCACCCAGGAACTTCGCCGGCTCGGCGTCGAACCGCTCCTTGCATGCGATGGCACAGAAGTAGTAGGTGGTGCCCTCGTAGTCGGAGGTGGCGGCCGCATCCTTGGGGTCGATCTCCATGCCGCAGACGGGGTCCTTCACCGTCGTCATCCTTGTCTCTCCTCCCGGCTGACTCCTGGCACCGACACACCAGGCGGACGGTCCATCGCCCGGCCCTCGATGATGCCCGTATGGTAAGGCGTTCGGAGCGAGAAGGGAAGCCCGTGGCCGCCGCCACCGAACGTGTCTGCGGGTGGGCTTCGGCGCAGCATGACACGAGAGGTCGAAAATGTGGTAGTTTGTGGGCACCGTGAGCGTCTTCCGTAGCCTGTGGGAGCCCGTATACGGCCAGCGGCGCCTGCTGCTGCGGCTGGCCATCAGCGGCAGCCTCGTAGGGTTCCTGGTCTGGCGCGTGGACATCGGCGCCGCCCTGAAGACCCTCACCGACGTGAACTATATCTACGTCCTGCCCGCCCTCGCTCTCTTTACCCTGGCCAAGCTGATCTTCGCCGTCCGCTGGCGGCTGATACTCGCACGGTTGGGCCAACCGCCGGTGGGTACCCTTTTCGGCACCCTGCTGGTGTCGAACATGGCGAACAACTTCCTCCCCCTCCGTCTGGGCGACGTGCTGCGGGTGCAGGTGCCGGCCCAGCGCCACGGCATCTCCCGCTCCGGACTCACCTCCAGCGTCTTCATCACTGAAACACTCCTGGATGGCGTTACTTTTGCCGTCCTGGCCCTGGTCGGGATAGCGCTGCTGGACGTGCCGGAGACCCTCAACGATTTCATCTGGGCGATGATGGGAGCTGTAGGGACCGGCCTTCTGCTGGCCATTCTCGGCGCCCACATCTCGCTGCCCGCGGGCTGGCGGCCGGGCCGCTGGCTGGGCTGGCTGCCGGAAAGGGTGCGCCTGGCCATCGCCGACGTCCTGCCGCCTTTCGTGGAGGGCCTGGCAGCCCTGCGCCACCCCCGGATCGGCGGCGAGGTTATGGCCCTCTCCCTGGTGGGCTGGCTCCTGGAGGGGCTGATGTTCTGGCTCTTCGGCCTCGGCTTCGGGTTGGACCTCTCCTTCGGGTCCTACCTGGTGATCATGATCGTGGTCAACATGGTCATCTCCATACCCCTGGCGCCCTCCAACGTCGGGCCCTACGAGGTGGCAATGGCCGAGGTGGTGGCTGTCCTTGGCGTGACGCGTTCCCTGGCCGGAGGCTATGCCATCGCTACCCACATTCTTAACATTCTCTGGGTGAGCTTCACGGGCCTCATAGCCATGTGGCTGCTGGGCCTGCGTTTCCAGGACATCTTCTACCTCCGCGCCCCCGCCGAGGCGCCGACCCCCACCCCCCAAGAGAGCCTGGACAGGACAACCTAGCGCCCGACCAAGCGCGCTCCCCGCACGCCGAAAGCCGTGGCGTCCCGGCGAGTTTGCTGATAAAATAACCTAAGTAACTCTACATTCTTTGAGGGGCAGCATGGCCCACAAGGATCCGCGGGAGCCGTTCACCCATCTCAGCGCCGCCGAGGCCAAGCACATGATGGAGAACGGCGATGCCCAGGTCATCGACGTGCGGGAGAGCTCGGAGTACCAGAACGGGCACATCCCCGGCGCCGAGCACATCCCTGTGAACAGCGTCTTCGCCCGTCGTGAGGAGCTGAGCCGTGATCGGGACATCATCTTTGTCTGCGCCGTGGGGCAGCGTAGCGCCCTGGCCTGTGAGATGGCAGCGGCGGCCGGCCTTACCCGCCTCCACAACGTGGAGGGGGGCACCGAGGCTTGGATCAAGGCGGGCTATCCCGTCGAGAAGTAGGGCGGGTTCCTTCACTCTTCGGCCCCGGCGTCGGGCAAGCGCCGGGGCTTCGCTTTCACAAGGCTAGCGCAGGAAGCTGACGCCAGAGTAGAGGAAGTAGCCTCCCAGAACGAGGAGGAAGAGGCCACAGGCCGCCAGGATGCCCCGGTAGACGGCGCGGCTCATGATGCGCTTTCCGGTGGCGAGGACGAAGGCCACCAGCGTCAGCCAGGCGAAGTCGGAGAGGACGTGAGCGGTGAAGAAGGAGGCTACGCCGGCCGCTCCCTGTTCCAGGGACTCCGACATGTAGGCCACCCCCACGCTGGCCCACCAGATGGCCCAGTAGGGGTTGGAGATGCTAACCAGCGCCCCGGCCGGGACCAGGACCAGGGCCATGGCCCCGACCTGCGGCGAGGCCGGGGTCTGGTCGTTACCGGCGGCGGCAGCCAGCACCCTCGCGCCGTATCCCCGACGGACGTTCGGCGCAGGCTCCGCGTCGCCGCCGATCACAGCCAGAGCTAGGCTCTCACGCCCCAGGCTCAGCGATTGGCGGGGCACGCTCCGCACCATCCCGTAGCCCATCCAGAGGAGGAAGGCACCCCCGGCCAAGGCGATGGCGGCTGTGACCGGGCCCTCGTCCTCCAAAAACTGTTTCAGCCCCACGGCCAGGCCGATGACCAGGGCCAACTCGATGATGGCATGGCCGGCGCTGACTACGGGCCCTGCCCAGAAGCCGCGTCGGAGCGTCTCACGGACGGTGAGCGTAAACAGAGGCCCGGGTGCCAACGCACCGGAAAGGGACACTACGAAGGAGGTGCCGAAGATGGCCAGTAGAGCAAGCATGGGTGATAGAGAACCCGCCGGGCCGGTCTGCCCCCGGCGGGTTCACAAGTAGTCTCTCATTCGCTACGTCCCTGGTCAACGAGGGCCTACCATCCTCACTGTGCTTTCCCTTGCTGGCGGCCATAGCACCTGCTAGAATGCAGCAGATTCGAGGGCGCAGGGCATCTCTGCTCCGCGCTCTCCTCTCGCCCGGAAGCTGTTGCCCCCTGTCGGCAGCCGGTCTGCTTCTATTAGAGGCGGATGCGCCCCGACGGTCGACCGTCTGGCCGCCCCTGGGGGGCAGGCGTGGGAAGCCGAATGCCAATGGGAGAGCGGCCGTGAAGGAAGCCCGCGGTACCCTGGGAAAGATCAACGTCGCCATCATTGGGGTAGGCAACTGCGCTTCCGCGCTGGTGCAGGGCGTCCACTTCTACCGGGACGCCAACGAGAAAACCCTTGTTCCCGGCCTAATGCACGTTAACCTGGGCGGCTACCACGTGGGCGACATCAACTTCGTGGCCGCCTTCGACATCGACTCCAACAAGGTGGGCAAGGACCTGTCCGAGGCTATCTACACGCCTCCCAACAACACCTATCGCTTCGCCGACGTGCCCCCTTTGGGCGTCCGCGTCTCCCGCGGCATGACCCACGACGGCCTGGGCAAGTACCTTTCGCAGATCATCACCAAGGCTCCAGGCCCCACCGAAGACATCGTCGGCATACTGAAGGCGACCGAGACCCACGTGGTGGTCAACTTCCTTCCCGTGGGGGCAGAGGAGGCCACCAAGTGGTACGTAGAGCAGGTACTAACGGCGGGCTGCGGCTTCGTCAACTGCATTCCGGTCTTCATCGCCCGGGAGCAGTACTGGCAGCGACGCTTCGAGGAGCGGGGGCTACCTATCATCGGCGATGACATCAAGTCGCAGGTAGGGGCCACCATCGTCCACCGGGTGCTGACCCGACTCTTCCGCGACCGCGGTGTGCGTCTGGACCGCACCTATCAGATCAACTTTGGCGGCAACACCGATTTCCTCAACATGCTGGAAAGGGAAAGGCTGGAGTCCAAGAAGATCTCCAAGACCAGCGCCGTCACCTCCCAGTTGGACTACGAGCTGCCCGCGGGCGACGTCCACGTGGGCCCCAGCGACTACATCCCCTGGTTGCTGGACCGCAAGTGGTGCCACATCCGTATGGAGGGGACCACCTTCGGCAATGTGCCCTTGAACGTGGAGGTGAAGATGGAGGTTTGGGACAGCCCCAACTCGGCGGGGGTGGTCATCGACGCCATCCGCTGCTGCAAGCTGGCCCTGGACCGGGGCACCGCCGGCGCCCTCATCGCCCCCTCCGCCTACTTCATGAAGTCGCCGCCCCGGCAGTTCACCGACGACCAGGCCCGCGTCATGGTCGAGAAGTTCATCGCCAAGGGGTAGCGTGCTCGTCCACCGTATCGTCTACTGGATCTTCCGGCTTATCATCTTCATCGGCCGCCCTTTCCCCGTGCGGGTGGGCTACTTCGTGGCCCCCATCATCGCCGACATCTGCTACCTCTTCTACGGGAGCGGGCGCCGCGCCCTCTACCAGAACCTCTCCCGCGTGCTAGGCACCAGCGACCGGCGGGTGCTGGGCCGGGTGGCCCGGCGCTCCATCCGCAACTTCTCCAAGTACGTGGTGGACTTCATCCACTTCTACACCATGTCGCCCGAGGACATCCGGCGCCGCATCGTCTTTGACGACTTCGAGCGTGTTGACGCTGCCGTGGCCGAGGGCAAGGGGATCATTTTCGTTACCCTCCACTTTGGCAACTGGGACATGGGGGCCGCCGGCCTCGCCGTCTATGGCTACCCCGTGGACGCCATCGCCGAGACCTTTGAGCTGCCCCAGATGAACGACCTGGTGCAGGGCTATCGGCGCCACCTGGGGGTGAACATCATACCCATGGAGCGCGTGGGGCCCGGCGTGTTGCGAGCCCTGCGGCGGGGCGACATCCTGGCCCTGCTCATCGATGTGCCGGCGCCGGGGGCCAGCGTGGAAGTGGAATTCTTCGGCGCCCTCGCCGAAGTGGCGGCGGGACCCGCCCGCCTCGCTCTTCGCACAGGCGCCCGCGTTATCCCCGCCGTCCTGGCTCGGGAGCCGGGCCACGACGAACTGATCCGGCCCATCCTGGACTTCGACGTGCGCTTCCAGCCCAGCGGGAACGAGGAGCAGGACGTCCGAGAGCTCACCCAGCAGACCATGTCGTCCCTGGAGCGCTTTATCCGCCAGTACCCCGACCAATGGTTCATGTTCCGGCCCATGTGGCCAGCGTCCCAACCGGCGCAAGAGCCTGAGCAGGTGCTCGCCCGGAAAGCCTAAATCGCCACCCGCCAGCCGGCGGGCAGGCCCGCCAGCCAACCGGCAGGCCCGAGCATGGCATGCCCATGTGGAAGTACATTGCCCTCCTAGTCGTGTACAAGACCCTGGCCTGGCTCCCTGTATGGCCCGCCTACGCCATCGCCAGGGCCGTTGCCGACTTGTCATACCCGTTCCAAGGCGGCCTCCGCCGTAACGTCAAGGACAACATGCGCCACGTGCTGGGGCCCGACGCCAGCGAGAAAGAGGTGTCCCGGGCAGCCCGCGAGGTCTTCCGCAACATCACCCGCTACTACGCCGACCTCATCCGCCTGCCCCGCATTGATCCCCACCGCTTGCTGGAGCAGGACTTGAACGTTCACGGACTTGAAAACCTAAAGAACGCCCTCGCCCAGGGCAAGGGCGTGGTGGCGGTCAGCGCTCACTACGGCAACACAGAGCTGACCGTGCAGGCCCTGGCAGCCGCCGACATCTACGCCTACGTGCTCACAGAGCCCCTTCAGCCCCGGCAGCTCTCGGACCTCACCCACCGTCTTCGCTCCACCCACGGGCACATCTACCGACCGGTGAGCATGTCCTCCGTCAAGGGGGCCCTCCGCTACCTGCGTCAGGGCGGGCTCGTGGTCATTCTCTGTGACCGCGACATACAGAAGACGGGCCAGCTTTTGCCGCTGTGCGGGCGCCCAGCCCGCTTTCCCGTCGGCGCCGCCATGCTGGCGGTGCACACCGGTGCCCAGGTCGTGCCGGCCTTCAGCCACAGACGGGGGCCCGGCCGCAACGAGGTCTGGGTCGAGCCGCCGCTGTCTCTGGAGCGCACCGGCGACGAGGAGCACGACGTGCGTGCCATCACGGAGAAGATCCTGGCCCGCTTTGAGGAGTATCTGCGCCGAGACCCCGGCCAGTGGACGGTCCTGGAGCCCGTCTGGGGGCAAGAGAGCACCAACGGCTGAGAGGTGTGCCCGCCAGGACGCCCGCCGTGCCTCGCTTGCAGTACAATGAGGGCGCCAGGGATAGTTAACTCTCCGCTTCCGGACGGCGTTGAGTTGGGAAACGATAAGCCTTGGGCAAAGCCGATCTGCACATCCACACCGCCCGCGGCGACGGCATGGCCGACCTGCCGGAGCTCTTGGACCACGTCCAGCAGAACACGGACCTGACGCTCATCGCCGTCACCGAGCACGACGACCTGCGACCGGGCCTGGAGGCCCGCGAGATGTGCGCTCGCGGCAGCTACCGCTTTGAGGTGGTGCCGGGCGCCGAGGTGACGACCCTGGAGGGACACCTGCTGGCTCTCTACCTGGAGGAGCCCGTCGAGAGCCTGCGGCCCCTGGCGGAGACCCTGGAGGCCGTGCACAGGCAGGGCGGGCTCTGCGTCATCCCTCACCCCATGAGCTGGCTCACGCGCAGCATCGGCCAGCGCAAGATCGAGCGCATCCTCCGCGATGGGCGGGACGGCATCTACTTCGACGGCATCGAGGTGGCGGACCAGAGCGCCGGCGCCCGTGTCAGCATCGGCAAGGCGCGTCGCCTCAACGAGGAGCGCTACCATCTGGCGGCGGTGGGCGGCAGCGACGCCCACTTCCTGGCCGTCGTCGGGAGCGCCTATACCCTCTTCGAGGGGCAAGGCGCCGAAGACCTGCGGCAGGCCATCCTGTCCCGCACCACTCAGGGCGTCGAAGGCCATCACCCCAGCCTCACAGAGATCGGGCTGGGGCAGGTGGCGCGGCAACAGGTGCGGGGCTTCCTCGTGACGCCGCGCAAGATGGGCTGGCGGCGCACCGTCGCCAGCTTCGTCAGACGGTTCGTGCCGACATGAAGATTGGCCTTATCTCGCCGTACGACTTCACGGTGCCGGGCGGCGTCAACTCCCACATCCAGCACCTGGCCGAGAACTTTGAGGGCATGGGCCATGAGGTGCGCATAGTAGCGCCCTGCTCACAGCGCCGGTCGCTCAGCCTGAGCGAGAACGTGATCCGCATCGGGCGGCCCATTGGGGTGCCGGCCAGCGGCTCGGTGGCCCGCATCGCCCTCTCCCTGCGGCTGGCCCCCCAGGTGAAGCGGGTGCTGGCGGCGGAGAACTTCGACGTGGTCCACATCCACGAGCCCTTCGTCCCATTTCTGCCCGTCCAGTTCCTGCGCTTCTCGGAGACGACCAACGTCGCCACCTTCCACGCCGCCAAGGAGGGCGGCGGCAGCCGCTGGTACGCCTACGGGCGACGGGTGCTGCGCCGCTGGTTCCGAAACCTGGACGGCAAGATCGCCGTCTCCCTCCCAGCCATGCGCCTGGTGAGCCGCTACTTCCCCGGCTACTACAACATCATCCCCAACGGCGTCGACGTGGGTCACTTCTCGGCGCCAGCGGAGCCCCTGCCCGAGTACTGCGACGGCAAGCTGAACATCCTCTTCGTGGGCCGGCTGGAGAAGCGCAAGGGGGTCGCCAACCTCCTGCGGGCCTACGTGCGGGTGAAGGAGGAGATGCCCGAGACGCGCCTCATCATCGTCGGGCCGGAGACCCGCCTCAAGCGGGGCTACGAGCGCACGGTACGGGAAGCGGGCCTCCAGGACGTGGTGTTTGCCGGCTACGCCCCCTACGAGGAGCTGCCCCGCTATCACCGCACGGCCGACGTCTTCTGCGCCCCGGCCACCGGCAACGAGAGCCAGGGCATCGTGCTGCTGGAGGCCATGGCCGCCGGCAAGCCCATCGTCGCCAGCAACATCGATGGCTATGGCGGCGTCCTCACCCACGGTGTCGAGGGCCTGCTCGTCCTGCCCAATGACGCCGAGGGCCTGGCCGAAGCCCTCCTCCAGCTCCTGCGCGACCCGGACCTGCGCCAGGCGATGGGGGAGCGGGGACGGCAGCGGGCACCCGAGTTTAGCTGGGAGCGCATCTCCCAGCGCGTCCTCTCCTACTACGAGCGCCTGCGCTACGAGAAGCAGTCCAGCCCGTCGCCGCTGACGGCGGCCGTCAACCAGTGAAGGGGCCTGTCACGCGCGGCAAGACGTTCACCCTCCTGCCTCACTCGCTGCCTCGTCGCTTCATAGACCCGGTGGCCCTGGCCGTGGCCCGGACGGGCCTCACGCCCAACGCCCTCACTGCTCTGGGGCTAATCGGCAGCCTGGCAGCGGCGGCCCTGGTGGCCGGCGGCTACTTCCTCATCGGAGGGCTGGTGGTGCTGGCGGCGGCGGCCCTGGATCTCCTGGACGGGGCCCTGGCCCGCGCCACCGGTCGCGTTACCCCCTTCGGCGGTGTCTTCGACTCTGTCCTCGACCGGCTGGGTGAGGCGGCAGTGCTGGGCGGCGTCCTCTTCCACTTCAGCGAGGGAGGCCACCGCCAGGAGGTTGTGCTCGCCTTCATCGCCGTCGTCGGGTCCATCATGGTGAGCTACGTGCGGGCGCGGGCCGAGGCCGCGGGTCTGAAGCTGACGGAGGGGATATTCACCCGCCCGGAGCGGGTCATCGTCCTGGGCCTAGGGCTGCTGGTCGACCAGATGCTCATCGCCCTCTGGGTCCTGGCCGTGCTCACCGTGTTCACCGCCCTCCAGCGCCTGTACGTCGTCTGGCGACGGCTGGAGAGCGAGAACCCACCGCCTTCGTCCTAGAACCGCGATAAGGGGTCGAACCGTGATACCGCTTCGAGAGCAGGAGTACATCAAGGAGAAGTTCGCCCGGGAGCTGGCGGGCCCGGTGCGCATCGACTACTTCACGCAGCGCGCCAGCCCGCTCTACGTGCCGGGGCGCGAGGAGTGCGCCTACTGCGATGACGTGCGCCAGATGCTGGAGGAGCTGGACGCCCTCAGCGACAAGATCAAGCTCACGGCGCACGAGTTCGCGGAGGCCCGCCAGGCGGCATCCCGCCTGGGAGTGGACAAGATACCCGGCATCGTCATCCGCGGGCCGGCCAACCGGGCTATCAAGTTCTACGGCATCCCCTCCGGCCACGAGTTCCCCGGCCTCATCGACGACATCGTGGACGCCTCACGAGGGAAGGTTGATCTCGCCCAGGGCACCGTCAGGCGGCTCAAGAGGCTGAAGCAGGACGTTGCCATCCAGGTCCTGGTTACTCCCACCTGCCCGCACTGTCCGGTTGTGGCGCGTGCCGCCCACAAGATGGCCCTGGAAAGCACCCACATCCAGGCGGAGGTCGTCGAGATCAGCGAGTTCCCCCGCCTGGCCCAGCGCTACCAGGTGCGCGGCGTCCCCACCACCGTCCTCAACGAGCAGACGCTCGTGGTAGGGGCCATGGACGAGCGCATGCTGCTGGAACAGGTGATGAAGGTGGCCGAAGGGGCCGGCCTGCCGCCGCCTTCGGGGCAGGCAGGGCCAACCACGCCGGCTCCGGAGACGCCGCAGCAACAGCAGCCGCCCGGCGGCGGCAGGCTTATCCTGCCCTAACCTCTGCCCGCAGTCGTTGACTGGGATTCGGGGCGGGACTTAGAATTGAGCCCTAGGAATACCCATGCTCGAAGCGTTAACCCAGAAGCTCCAGTCCGCCTTCCACCGGCTCGGCAGCCACGGCAGCATCACCGAGAAGGACTTGGACGAAGCCATGCGGGAGGTGCGCATCGCCCTCCTGGAGGCTGACGTCAACTTCAAGGTGGTGCGCGAGTTCATCGGCAGCGTCCGTGAACGGGCCCTGGGCGCCGGGGTCCTGCGCAGCCTGACCGGCCCTCAGCAGGTCATCGCCAGCGTGCAGGAGGAGCTCGTCCACATACTGGGCGACAGCCAGAGCACCCTCAAGTCGGCGCCTCACCCGCCCAGCGTGGTCCTGCTGGTGGGTCTGAAGGGTTCCGGCAAGACCACCACCGCTGCCAAGCTGGCTCTCCACCTCCGCAAGGGGGGCGCGCGGCCCCTGCTGCTGGCCGCCGACCCCTACCGGGTGGCCGCCAGGGAGCAGCTCCAGGCCCTGGGACGCCAACTGGGCATCCCCGTCTTCGGCGGCGACGGCGCCGGCGACCCCGGCCACCTGGCCCGCCAGGCGCTGGCCGAGGCGCGCCGCTTGGGCGCCACCTTCCTCGTGGTGGACACGGCCGGGCACATGCAGGTCGACAAGGAGATGCTCGCCGAGACGGCGGACCTGGAGCGCCACCTCTCCCCCAGCGAGGTCCTCCTGGTGGTAGACGCCATGACCGGCCAGGAAGCCGTCCACGTCGCCCAGGAGTTCCACCAGGCCCTCGGCGTCACCGGCTTCATCGTCAGCAAGATGGACGGCGACGCCCGGGGCGGCGCCGCCCTCTCCATTCGGGCCGTCACCGGGCTCCCTATCAAGTTCATCGGCACAGGCGAGAAGACGGACGCCCTGGAGCCGTTCCACCCGGATCGCTTCGCCTCGCGCATCCTCGGCATGGGCGATGTCCTCAGTCTGGTGGAGAAGGCCCGCGAGATGGTGACCGAGGACGAAGCGCGAGCCATGCAGCGCAAACTGCGCACCGGCTCCCTGGACCTGGAGGACTTCCTTCTCCAGTTCCAGCGGGTGAGGGACATGGGCCCTCTCAGTCAGGTCTTGGAGATGATCCCCGGCCTGGGCGCCGCCCGCCGTCAACTATCAGCAGAGGCCATAGACGAGTCGCAGCTCAAGAAGATGGAGGCCATCATTCATTCCATGACGCCGCAGGAACGCCATAACCCTCAGATCATCGACGGCAGCCGGCGGCGCCGCATTGCCCGGGGCAGTGGCACCACGCCCCAGGACGTAAACCAGCTCTTGAACCAGTGGCGGCAGGCGAAGAAGCTCATTGAGTCCATGTCCAGCCGCCGGGACATGGCCCGTCTTTTCCGCTAGACCCCGACTCTGTACACCTTCGGAGGTGAGAACTTGCTAAGAATCAGACTGCGGCGGGTAGGAAAGAAAAAGCAGCCCATCTATCGCCTGGTGGTGGCCGACTCCAAGGCGCCCAGGGACGGCGCCTCTGTGGAGGTCATCGGCCGATACAACCCCCTGACCGAGCCCGCCACCCTGGAGATCGACGAGGAGAAGGCTCTGAGCTGGCTCCGTCGCGGTGCCCAGCCCTCCGAGGCGGCCGCCAAGCTCCTCGCCCGCAAGGGCATCCTCGAGAAGCCCGAAAAGGCGTCCTCCTGACCACCATGGACGGCATGAAAGAGCTCATCGAGTACATGGCCAAGTCGCTGGTGGACAGCCCCGAGGAGGTGCAGGTCACGGAGGAACGGGAGGGCGACCGCATAGTGCTGCACCTCCAGGTGGCGGAGCCCGACATGGGCAAGGTCATCGGCAAGCAGGGCCGCATCGCCCAGGCTATGCGCACCCTCCTGAAAGTGGCCGCCGTCAAGCGGGGCCAGCGCGCCATCTTGGAGATCGGAGACTAGTCGGAGGGGGCCTGTGGCGAGCACGCCGCGCCTCCACCGCGGCCGCCTATCCGTCAGGCAGGCCCGCCCGGGGGACCTCCCCGCGCTGCGGGAGCTGCTCTGCCTTTGCAGCCTGCCTTTCGACGGCGTGGCCGACCACCTGGACGCCTTCCTAGTGGCGCTTGACCAAGGCCACCTGGCGGGCAGCGTCGGGCTCGAACGCTACGGTTCAGACAGTCTTCTACGCTCCCTCGCCGTGCATCCAGACTACCGCAGCAGGGGCCTCGGAACCCGGCTCACCCGCCTGGCCCTGCGAGAGGCCCGTCGCCTCGGCCTGCGACAGGTCTTCCTGCTCACCGAGACCGCGTCCGAGTACTTCCTCCGCTTCCAATTCCGGCGTGTCCCCCGGCAGCAGGCGTCACCCGCCGTACAGGCGTCGGTGGAGTTCGCCTCCGTCTGCCCCGAGACAGCCATCTGCATGGAACGGCGCCTTGCCTGAGGGTCCCACCCGCCGGCCCCGTGCCCCGCGCCCCCGCCGGAGGCCGCCCCAGACTGGCACTCCAGGCTACGTGGCCGTGGGGCAGATCGCCACCCCGTGGGGTGTCCGCGGCGACCTCAAGGTACAGCCTCTCACCGACTTCCCAGAGCGCTTCCAGCGCGGCGCCGCCCTCTGGGTGCAGGGCCACCGCCACGAGGTGCAGCGCTCCCGCTGGAGCCGTGGGTCCGTCTATCTGGGCCTCAGCGGCATCGACAGCCGCAACGCCGCCGAGGAGCTGCGGGGCGCCCTCCTGGAGGTGCCGGAGAGCGATCTGACGCCCCTGCCCGAGGGGCAGTACTACCGCTTTCAGATCATCGGCCTCGAGGTGTGCACGCCGGATGGCCGCTCCCTGGGCCGCGTCGCCGAGATCCTGTCGACAGGGAGCAACGACGTCTATGTCGTCCGCGGCGGCCCGCGGGAGCTGCTCATCCCCGCCATCGAGGACGTGGTGAAAGAGGTGGACCTCGAGGGCGGGCGACTTGTGGTGGCGCCGCCAGAGGAGGTGTAGACCGCTCGTAGCTAGTGGCCCGCCAACCTGCCACAGACAGATTCTTCGTCCGCCTCTGGCGGACTCAGAATGACAGCCATGTCACCCTTCGCTTCGCTCAGGGTCTCTTTGACCTGGAGCGGCGCTAGGAGCGGGACCGCTGCTTCTGACGGGGAAAGTAGACGTTGAGGCGGCCGCTGTCCACGCGGGCGCTGGTGGCGTGGAGGCCGGAGAGGACGCGGGGGAGAAGGACGTTGCGCCGGTGGACCCCCACCTGCACCGACAGCTCATCGCCCCGCTGAGCCAGGGACACTTCGTCCCTGGTGGCGAAGGGGGCGCCCAGGCTAAGCACGAAGCCGCCGTCCTCCGCCCGCACCTCGTGGGCCACGGTCGGGTAGTAGATGCGGGTAGGGTCGTCACCGCCGAAGAGGTGTCCGGCCATCTCCCGCAGGGCCTCCAGTCCTGTCACCTCATCCCGTAGGAGGGGGATGCTGAGAACGGGCAGCGGCGCGAAGGCCTCGTCGATGAAGTGCACATAACCCGCCTGGGCCTCCTTCCAGCGGGCGAAGTAGCCGTCGCCTACGCTGGCCGGGAGGACGCGGTTGCACACTATGGCGTCGGTGACGTAGCCGTACAGGTTCAGGTAGGTGAAGGTGCGCTGGGTCTCCCGGATCACCATCTTCTCCGGGTTGACCACCAGTCGCACGGAAGACAGCTCCCGGTCCGACAGCACGGCGTGTAGCTGGGCCAGTTGCCGCACCAGGTCTTCGATGGCGTCAAAGACCTCCTGCTCAGGGACGGGCATGCTGGTGAGGGGGCGCATCACCGGTCGCAGCACCCGTGAGAGGCGACGCTGGACGGGCAGGAGCTTGTCGATCCACCAGCGGGCCGAATCGGGGAAGCTGAGGAGACGCAGGGTCTCGCCCGTAGGGGCGCAGTCCACCACCACCACGTCGTAATCGCCGCTCTCGTGGTGGCGGTTGACCCAGAGGAGGTTGGCCAGCTCCTCCATGCCGGGGACGCCGGCCACCTCGTCCGCCTCCATCTCGTCCATCCCCTGCCAGAGCAGGAGGGCCCGCAACCAGTTGTGCACGGTGCCCCACCAGCGCCTCAGGTTGTAGTAGACGTCGGTCTCCTGGCCCCAGAGGTTGGACGCCACCGGGACGGGCTCCGGCCCCAGCGGCACGCCGAAGGCGTCGGCCAGGCTGTGGGCGGGGTCTGTGCTGAGAACGACGGTGCGGTAGCCGAGCTCGGCGGCGCGAAGGGCGGTCGCAGCAGCGACCGTGGTCTTCCCGACGCCGCCTTTACCTGTATAGAGGATTATGCGTCGCGCCAATACTCGTCCTGTCTAGATACGACGATGGGAGGCCCGACCCTGGGCTCGAGGGGGCCTCACTTCCATGATAGCGTGGCCGGCTATCTGGAGGCCAGCCGGCACACCCTCGCGCCGTCCTCCACAGCAAGAAGGCCAGCCTTATGGTCATTAAAGATAATTCCTTTAAGGCCATTAGGCTGGCGAGGCAGCCAGGCTCCCGCCTGCCGGCGGGCAGGCAAGCCTGGCCTTCGGAGTTTAGCTCCCTCGATGTGTCGGCTTGTCATCTCAACGACCTTCAGGCTGACGAGGCAATGGCGCCGGGCTGAAGCCCGGCCTTCGTCTTTATGGAAAGTCGCTTGCCCTCAGGCGGGCGAGTTGGGGGAGGCCTCGGCGGCGCGGTCGAGCTCTTCGAGCTCGCGGCCCTTCTCGGGGGTGACGCGGAGGAAGGCGCCCTCGCCCTCGGCCAGCAGAGCGCCGTCCTCGTCATGCAGCTCGGCCCGCGCTTGAACGAGGCGGTGGCGCTGGCTTGTGACGCGGGCGCTGACCCGGAGGCGCCGGTCCAGGGGCACCGACCGGCGGAATCGCACCTGCATACGAGCCGTCATGGCCCAGATGCCCCTGCCGTAGATCGCCCAGCCCATGGCCTCGTCCAGGATGGTGGCTACCAGACCGCCGTGCATCAGGCCGGGGTAGCCCTGGTGCCCCGGGTCGGGGTCGAACTCGGCCACGGCGACGCCGTCCTCCAGACGGAAGGTCAGCTTCAGACCTTTCGGGTTCAGGTCGCCGCAGCCGAAGCACCCGCGGCCGACGTGGCGTCGCTCTTCTTCCTCCATTGCCCTCACCGCGAGCGCCCCACGACGACCTCGGCCGTGCCCGAGACCAGGGCCTCGCCCCTCTGATTGCTGCACTCGATGCCGTACTCGAAGACGTGCTCGCCGTTGATCTGGCGGGCCTGCCCGTCCGGCAGGCGGGCGCGCCGGGGCTCGGCGCGGACGGTGAGCGTGTCGCCGGGGCGAGCCGGCGCCCGAAAGCGCGCCTTCAGGCGCCCGCCGGCCAGCCAGTCGCGGCCGAAAGCAGCAGCCATCATCTCCGAGACATAGGCCAGCACGAGCATCCCGTGGGCAATAGTGCTGCCGAAGGGGGTCGCACGGGCGTACTCCTCGTCGACGTGGATAGGATTGTAGTCCCCGGAAGCCTCGGCGTAGCGCCGGATCCCTTCCTGCGTGACGCGGCGCGACAGCGGCGGCACCTTCGGGACGCCTTCGACGCTCACGACGGCGCCTCTCCACGGGGTGCTATGACGGTAGCCCGCCCGACCACGGCCGGCGTGGCTGAACCATCCTCACCCACTTCAAACTCGATGACGGACACGACGGCGCCCCGCATCTCGGAGCGTTGGGCCACTCGGGCCCGCGCGCGCAGGTCGGCGCCCACAGGGACGGGGTGCCGGAACTCCACCTCCTGGCCAGCGTGGAGGGCGCCCGCCGGCAGTTCCACCTGCTCCAGGATAGCGCGCAGGGCCAGCGCAGCCACCGCCAGCGGCGGCAGCCAGGCCGGGCCTTCGGGCCCCTGCCCGTAGGCGTTGGAGCAGTCCTCAACAGCCTCCAGGTAGCGGCGCACGTCATCGGCGCCCAGCCGGAAGTGGGCCGCCGGGAGCTCGTGGCCCCGAGGCAGGTCGGCCACGTTGGGCAGATCGGCTGACGTCAAGACAAGCGTCCCTAGGTCGAACACTGCGGGATGAACCCCGCAGCCTGTCCCATCGCATTCGCCAAGCCGCGGGTTTCAACCCGCAGCCACCCGTAGGGACAGAGCTTTAGCTCTGTCCTGGGCCGAGCTGAAGCTCGGCCCCTACGGGATGACCCACCCGCCGCCTCTCGAAAAAGCCGATGCATTCTGTCAAGGCCAGCAACCTGCAACTGCTTCCCTAGCCCAGAGCCGCCAGGGCCTCCCGATGGTCGCGGGGCTTGAGGAGCTCGCTGCGGGTCAGGTGACGGATGACCCCATCCTTGTCCACGACGACCGTGAGGCGTTCGGCCAAAGCCAGGTCTTCATTCCACGTACCGTAAAGGCGAGCCACCTCCCCTTTGGGGTCGGAGAGAAGGCCGTAGGTGAGCCCCAGGCTCTCCTTGAAGGCCTTGTGGGACCAGACGCTGTCTCGGCTGATGCCGAAGACACGCGCGCCTTTGGCCTGGAAGTGAGAATAGTCATCGCGATAGGCGCACATCACATTGGTGCATACAGACGAGAAATCACCGACGTAAAACACAAGGACCACGGGACTACCTCGCAGGTCTTTCAAGTGCACCGGCTGGCTGTTCTCGTCTCTCAGAGTGAAGTCGGGTGCTTCCTTGCCTAGTTCAATGGCTGCCATGAGTACATCTCCCTCCTTGGATGTTACAGAACTGTCCTACTTGGCCGCCGCCTGCATAGGCGGCAACGACCGCAGGTACTTGTCAATGCCGCTGGCGGCGCGGCGGCCGTCCCTCAGGGCCGTCACCACCAAGTCGGCGCCGTTAACGTTGTCGCCGCCGGCGAAGACGCCGGGCACGCTGGTGCGACCTGTCTCCTGATCGATGACGATGCGGCCCTGCCGGTCTGCCTCCAGGCCCGGCACAGTGTCGCTGAAGATGCGGTCGACGCTGTAGCCCAGGGCCAGGACGACCGTGTCGGCCTCGACGACGAACTCGGAGCCCTCGATGGGGACCGGCCGACGGCGGCCGCTCTCATCCGGCTCGCCGAGCTGCATGCGCCAGAACTCCACCGCCTTCACACGTCCTTCCTCATCGCCGAGGAAGCGGACAGGGGCAACCAGAAAGTCGGTTATTACTCCCTCCTCACGGGCGTGGAGGCGCTCGTCGGTGCGGCCGGGCATCTCCGCCTCGGTACGGCGGTACATGCAGCGCACCTCCTGAGCGCCGAAGCGGAGGGCGGTGCGCACGCAGTCCATGGAGGTATCGCCTCCGCCGATGACCAGCACCCGCTTTCCCACGTGCACCGGCTCTCGCTGGCCCTCGGGCAGTTGCGCCGGCCTCAGGTTACCCGGCACCAGGAAGTCCGTGGCCATGTAAACCCCTTTCAGGTCGGCGTTCTCGATGCCGAGCAGGTTGCCGATGCCAGCGCCGTGACCGAGAAAGACGGCGTCATGACCGTCGGCGAAGAGGTCCTCCAGCGTGATCTCCCTCCCGACATAGGTGTTCATCACGAATCGGACACCCAGCTTCTTCAGGAAGTCGATTTTCTGGTACAGGATGCGCTTCGCCATCTTGAAGTCGGGGATGCCGTACAGCAGGACGCCCCCCGGCTCCGGCCAGGCATCGAAGACGGTAGCGCGGTGTCCACAAACCGTGACTTCTTCCGCGACCGCCAGCCCGGCGGGCCCAGCTCCGACGATGGCCACCTGGTGGCCGCTGGGCGGCGCCAGCTCCGGCATGGGGAAGCCGAATCTCTCCCGCTGGTAGTCGGTGACAAAGACCTCCAGGGGCCCGATGGCCACGGGCTTGGCATTCTTGCCCACCACGCAGTGGCCTTCGCAAAGGCGCTCCTGGGGGCAGAGGCGGCCGCACATCTCGGGCAGGTTGCTGGTCTCTCGGAACCTGTTGGCGGCGCCGACGACATCGCCGTGTTCCAGGAGCCAGAGGGCACCGGGGATGTCGTTGTTGACGGGGCAAGCCTTGGTGCAGGGCGCAGCCGGACACTGGATACAGCGCTCGGCCTCGATCCTGGCCGTCTCCAGGTCGATCGGCAGACAAACCTCATCCCAGTTATGGATGCGGACGGCCGGGTCCTGCTTGGGCATGACCTGGGCCGGGATTCTAAGGCGCGCCTTGCGGTCGACGGAAGGTTTGCCTTCGGTCACAGGAGGCCTCCTTCGGTAGAAAGGGGCAGAAGGGGCCAATACCAGCTTAACTTACGGCGCTTGAGGGCGGCAAGCAGGAGGCCTAACCGCCGGGTACGGGCGTCCACAGGGCGGTCACCAGACCCCGGCGCGGCGAAAAGAGGAAGGCGAGCAGGAAAAGCACGGTAGCCGTCAACACGATAGCCGCCCCCGAGGCCACCTCCGCGTAGTAGGAGACGTACAAGCCCACCACAGAAGAGACGGCACCGACCACAGCGCCCAGGGCCATGATGTAGTGCACCCTTCTCACCAAGAGGCTGGCGGTGGCTGCCGGCGTCACCAGCATGGCTACCACCAGGACGATACCCACGGCCTTCAAAGCCACCACCGTCGAAACCCCCAGCATCGCCAGCAGGCCGTACTGGACAAGGCCCACCGGCACTCCCGAGGCGGCGGCCATCGTAGGGTCGTAGGCCGTGAAGAGGAGCTGCCGGTAGAAGAGGGCTACCATAAGCAGGACGACGAGCCCCATGAGGGCAATGAGGAGAAGGTCATCCCGGCCTACGCCCAGGACGTTGCCGAAGACGAAGGAGAAGAGGTCCACGGTGTAGTTGGCCTGACGGCTGATGATCAGGATGCCGAGGGCGAAGGCACCGACGAAGAGGATGCCGATGGCGGTGTCGAAGCTGACGCGGGCTCGGCTCCCCACGAGGGCAATGGCGAGGGCCGTGACGAGGGCCGCTATCAACGCGCCCAGGTAGATGTTGCCGCCCATCACAAAGGCCGCGGCCACTCCCGCAAAGGAAGCGTGAGCCAGGGCATCGCCGATGAAGGCGAGGCCCTTGAGCACCACGAAAGTACCGATGCAGGCGCTGACGACGCTGACCATGAGGGTGGCCAGGAGGGCCCGCTGCATGAAGGCGAACTGAAAGGGCTCCCGCAGGAACTGCCAGAGGTCAGTCATGGCCGTGGTGGCGGGCGTACACCGCTCCCTCGAAGGGCAGGAAGATCAGGTGGGCCTCGTAGGTGGCGTTGAGATTATCGCGGGTGAAGACCTGGGAAGGAGGCCCGAAGGCCACCAGGCGCCGGTTGAGGAGGAGGGCCAGGTTGAAACAGCCGGCCACGCAGGAGAGGTCGTGGGTAGCCACGAGAAGGGTTTTGCCCTCGTCGCGCAGCCCCTCGAAGAGATGGAGAACATCGTGCTGGGAGGCGGCGTCCAGGCCGGCCATGGGCTCATCCAGGAGCAGGATCTCCGGTTCGCGGGCCAGGGCGCGGGCGATGAGCATGCGCCGCTGCTCGCCTCCGGAGAGCTCGCCGATGGGCCGCTTCGCCAGGGAACCGAGGCGTACGCGCTCCAGGCACCGGCCCACGATACGGCGGTCCTCCGGGTCCGGCCGGCGCCAGGGGCTCGCCCGGACGGCTGCCCGTCCGGGCAGGCGCCCGATGCGTCCCATGCCCACCACGTCTTCCACGGTCACGGGGAAACTCCAGTCCACCAGCTCCGACTGCGGTGCGTAGCCCACGCGCCGCCGACCCGCCGCCGGGCCCTCGCCGAAGAGACGGACGGAGCCACGCCAGGGTCGGTGGAGGCCAAGCATAACCTTGAGAATGGTGGACTTGCCGGAGCCGTTGGGCCCCACCAGCCCCACCAGGCTCCCCCTCTCCAGGCTGAAGCTCACGTCCTCCAGGGCAACGTGACTGTCGTACCCGGCCCAGACGCCGCGGACCTGCACCGGCGCCTCCTCGGCTTCCACGCGGAGCTGGAGACTGGGTGCCGCTACCTCCTCCATCGAACCGCCCCGCTTCTTCACGTCCCGCCCCCGGCCCGGCCCCCTGCCAAGTCGCCTTTGCCCGTCGTCGGGCCTGCCCGCCCGGCAGGCGGGCGCGAACGACAGGCACGACAGCGCCCGTACACCTCAAGCCAGTGCCCTTCGATCTCGTAGTCGGTGCGTCTTGCCACTTCCTCTGCCAGGGCAGGAACACCGCAATTGGTGAATGCCTCAACGTGGCCGCACCCCGTGCACACCAGGTGATGGTGATGGCCGCGAGTCCTGTTCAGGCGGTAGTGGAGGCTGCCGTCATCCAGGAGCACCCGGCAGAGCACGTTCAGGTGCTGCAAGAGGCGCATGGTGCGAAAAGCGGTGGCCCTTCCTACCCCCCGCGCTCGCTGACACACGTCGTCCACAGTGAAGTGAGGGCCGGCCTCTAGCACCGCTGCCAGCACCGCCCTCCGGGCCGGGGTCACGCGCAGGCCCCGCATCTCCAGCCGCTCGGCAACAACATCCAGTTCTGTCATGGAATGATACCTGGTATCACTCACCATAGCGCAGCAGGGTCCTCGTGGTCAATGGGTCATGGGAGAAAGAGGATGGCTTCCTAACGCAGGCCCTGGAGGACGATCTCTCCGGTGGGGGTTTCGCTGCCGCCCGCAGGCTCCACGGTAATGGCCATACCGGTGAGGGCGCCACCCAGTGCCCCCTGCACCAGCAGTCGCGCTGAGCCGTCGGCCTGGGGCGTGAAGATACCGCCGCTCACTGGAGTGCCGTCCTCCCTGAGCACCCAGAGTTGGTAGGTGCGATCGTCGGAGAGCTGGGACAGGTTGCCCAGGAACAAGACGCCGAGGTTCGCCTCCGCGCTCCAGAAGTAGCTGCCCCTGACCGGGCTGGCCGCCACCGTGCCGACCAGATCCTCGCGACCCCCACCACCCAAGGCCACCACCCTCATGGCCTGGTCCTGCTCCTGGATCAGACTCTGGAGGTTCTCCTGGCGGAAGGCGGCATCAGTGAGGGCTTTCTGGAGGACGTCCACAGTCTCACCGCGCCGCTCCAGTTCGCCATAGAGGACGGCAAAGCGATCGCTATCCGTCTTCAAGCCGTTGACCTGCGTCTGGAGGAGCCCTCCCCACGTAAGCGCGCCCAGCGAGACGACCGCGAGCATGGCGGCGGCGCTGGCCCAGCTCAAGCGCGGTGCCGGGAGCCAACGCAGCGCCGGGCGCGGCAACACACGCTGCCGCAGCCGGAGACGGAGAGCAGGACTAGCCCGGCGCAGGGGAGCCGCCAGGGCCAGAAGAGCGGTTGTCTCCGCCGCCTGCTGGTACAGGAGCCGGCAATTGGAGCACCCTGACAGGTGCTTCTCCACCCGCCGGCTTTCGGACTTCTCCAGGGCGCCCAAGCTATAGGCGTCCAGCAGTTCCTGAGCTTCCTCGCAGTTCATCTTCACCTTCATGTCTGGGCCCCCTGTCGGCCAGAGCTCCCCGCATCTTCTGCATGCCCAGCCGGATACGGGTCTTCACCGTACCCAGCGGCTCGCCCAGGGCTCGCGCTATCTCCTGCTGCGTGAGGCCCCCGTAGTAAGCCAGCTCGATGGCCGAGCGCTGCTCCGGAGGCAGGCCGACCAGAGCGCGACGAATGGCAGAGCGCTCATCGGCCAGGAGAGCCGCCAGGGCAGGATCATCGGCCTCGTCTCCCTGGGGGCCGTCGCCGTCCAGGGGTGCGGACCCCACCTCGAAGCGCTGGCGGCGGCCGCGGCTGCGCCGCTCGTCGATGGCGCGATTGCGGGCCACGCTCAGCAGCCAGGTCAGAAAACGACCGCGGGCGGTGTCGTAATGGTCTGGCTTCCGCCATACCCGCAGGAAAACGTCTTGAACCACGTCCTCTGCCGCCTGCACGTCCCCCAAGATCCTCAGCGATAGGGAATAGACCAGATTCCCGTAGCGGCCGTAGAGCGCCTCAAAGGCATCCGTGTCTTGACGAGAGAGCTGCGCCACGAGCTCTTCATCAGGACAATCCGTATAGTTCACCGCCGTCTCGCCCCGGGACCGGCGCCCGAGAGCACCCGTCCTACTAACAAGTACGATGTCCCGCCCTGGCCAGATTGGTAGAGAAGGCCCGAACTTCTTCCGGTCTTCTGGCAGACCCATTGTACCAGCGCCATCCTTGGCGCGTACAGGCGCGTACAGATAGGTGAAGACCCTGGCCTCTCAGCCCGGCAGGCCCTATCATATAGAATCGTACTCACGCGTTACCCCGGCGCCCGACGGGCGGCGGCCGGGGGGAGGAGATTGAGATGCGGTGTGCGCGGCGCCTGGCTGCTTTCCTGCTCTGGCCTGCCCTTCTGGCCCTGGTTCTGGCCCTGTCCGCCTGTAACGGCGGGGGCGGGCAGGGCCCGACGCCCGAAGCCACCGGCACCGCCCCCGCAGCGACGGCCTCGCCGGAGGTGATCCCGACCCGCACCGGTGAGACCCTGAGCGTCCCCGACATCGTCCGGCTGCTGCGTCCCTCGGTAGTGCGCATCCAGACCGAAGGCGCCAGCTTGGACATCCTGGGCCGGCCGGTGCCTACCCAGGGGGTCGCTACCGGCGTGATTATCGACCAAGAGGGGCACATCGTGACCAACGATCACGTTGTCCGCCTGGATAGCGGTCTGGCCAGCCGCATCACCGTCACTCTTAGTGATGACCGTACCCTCACCGCCGAGATCGTGGGCACCGATGCGCCCACCGACCTCGCCGTCCTCAAGATCGAGGCCACGAACCTGACCCCGGCCAAGCTGGGGAACGTAAGTCAGCTTCAGGTGGGCGAGGACGTGGTGGCCATCGGCTACGCCCTGGACCTGCCGGGCGGGCCCTCGGTGACCCGAGGTGTCGTGAGCGCCAAGGGACGCGTTATTCAGGAAGCGCCCTATTCTATCTCCGACGCCATTCAGACCGACGCCAGCATCAACCCCGGCAACAGCGGCGGCCCCCTGGTCAACGATTACGGTGAGGTGGTGGGCATCGACACAGCCATCCTCGCTCAGGCCCAGAACATAGGCTTCGCCATTTCTATCGATCTGGCGAAGCCCCTGGTGCAGGAGATCATTCAGAAAGGGTTCGTATCCCGGGGCTTCCTCGGCGTCAACACCGTAGACGTGACGCCTTCCGTGGCGGCCAGCTTCGACCTGCCTGTGGACAAGGGCGTGGGCGTGGCCGGCGTGACCTCAGGCTCGCCCGCCGACAAGGCCGGCCTGCGCGTGAATGACATCATAGTTCGCTTGGGTAACGTCAGCATTGACAACAGCGGGGACCTGCTCCAGGCCCTCACCAAGTATCAGGCCAGCGATAAGGTCACCGTAACCTTCTACCGCGACAGCCAACAGCAGGAGGCGGAGGTCACTCTGACCACGCGTCCTCAATAGCGGCCTGAGGCGGAGTGACACACATCATCGAACCGAAGGCCTGTCAGATGGTGCGCTAGCCGAGCTGATGGAAAGCACACAAGTAGGAAGAGGGTGAAGTGAGCAGCAGGCGTGTAGCCGCCCTGGCCCTCATGGGCGCCGTAATCGGCGGGCTCTGGACCTATTCGCGGCGCGAGATCCATCGCTACGAGAGCCTGGACCTCTCGGAGGTAGAGAAGCCGGGGCGTACTCTCTCCATAGACGGAGTTGGCATCCACTATCTCGAGGCGGGCGCCGGGCCGGCGCTGCTCCTCATCCACGGCCTGGGTGCCTCTACCTTCACCTTCCGCCGCATCCTCCCTGACCTGGCCCGCCGTTTCCGAGTAGTAGCCCTTGACCTCAAGGGCTTCGGGTTCAGCGAACGCGCCGATGGCGACTACAGCCTTGGTGCCCAGGCAGCCATGGTGCGCCAGGTCATGGATCGGCTGGGCATAGAGAAGGCCTCGGTGCTGGGCCACTCCATGGGAGGAGCAGTGGCCATGCGTCTTGCCCTGGCCTATCCCGAACGGGTGGAGCGCCTCATCCTCGCCTCCAGTGCCAGTGACCTAGAGCTAGGACGTCGAATCTGGGGCGCCGCCGTCATCGGACGGCTGTTGCCCCTCGTAGCGCCCTTTACCTTTCACAACCGGCGCTTCCGGGAGCTTTCGCTGAAGAGCGGCTACTGTGATCCCGACCGCTGCACGGAGGACGTGATCGACGGGTACATGCTGCCGGCGAGGGTGCGTGGCTACCTGCGTGTCCTGGGCAATACCATGGCCCACTGGCGCCGGGACCCACCCCTACGTCCCGCCGATATCACTCAGTCGACGCTCATCCTCTGGGGAGAGGGGGACCGCTGGCTGCCGCCATCGCGGGGGGAACGCCTGCACCGGCTCATACCGGGCTCCCGCCTGTCCCTGGTAGCAGGCGGCGGTCACCTGTTTCTTGAGGAGCAGCCCGAGGCCGCCCTGCGTCTCATCGAGGACTTTCTTCTGGAGAGGGAGCCTGCCCGCCGGTAGGCAAGGCCGCCACCCAGGGGCAGCAAGAGTGAGAGCGACAGACCCCAGCCGCCGCCATCTAATGAGGCCGCCGCTGCTGGCTGTATAATGGGCGGAAAGGTGAGAGGACAGGAGGCCGCTCCTAGCGGATCCAATCACACCGTTCCAGCGAAAGCGATGACAAGGGAAAGGCCAGATGGCAAAAAAAGGTAGCAGGGGCAGCAAACGGCAACCCCAGCGGCGGCCGCGCCGCTCTCGTCTCGAGCGCATGGGTGCCTGGGTCCCGGTGGCCGTAGTCGGTGCCGGCGCCATCATCATGGTCTTTGGGGTGATCGTGGTTGGCGGCGTTCTCCGCGGAGGCTCCAACACCAACGTCAGCATACCGGGGCGTACGGTCTCCACCCAGGGCCGCACCCTCGGCCCCGAGAACCCCCGCGTCACCGTCGAGGAGTACTCTGACTTCCAGTGCCCCTACTGCGCCCGCGCTGCCCAGAACATAGACCCGAAGATCGAGCAGGACTACGTCGCCGACGGGCGGGTCAAGCTTGTGTTCCATCCCGTAGCCTTGATTGGCCAGGAGTCCCTCTGGGCCGCCGAGGCCGCCGAGTGCGCGAATGACCAGGGCAAGTTCTGGGACTACCACGACAAGCTGTTCGAGAACCAAAAGGGTGAGAACAAGGGCGGCTTCTCCATTGACAACCTGAAGCGCTTCGCCGAGGAACTAGGGCTCGACACCCAGGCCTTCAACCAGTGCATCGACTCGGGCAAGCACGAGGACCTCGTGAAGGCGGAGACGCAGGACGCCGCCAAGAAGGGTATCCAGAGCACCCCCACCTTCGTCATTGGGGAGCAGACTGTTGACGGCCCCAGGTCCTATGACGACGTGAAGAAAGCCATCGAGGGCGAGTTGCGGAAGAACCCATGAGACCGGCACGCCCGGCTACCGGCGCTACTGAAACCCCTCCCACCGCTGCCCTCGCCCTGGCCGTGCCAGCGCTGCTGCTGGCGCTGGCGGTTGCCGGCCTGGGCATCAGCAGCTACCTGACCTACACCCACTGGGCCGACGCTTCTATCGCCTGCGGGGGCCTCGGGAACTGCAACGAGGTGAACAACAGCGAGTACGCCGAAGTGGCGGGCATCCCAGTGGCTTTCCTGGGAGCCCTCTCCTATCTGGCGCTCATCGCCTCGGCGCTGGCCTGGCTCTGGCGGCGGCCTTCGGGCCCGGCCTGGCCGGTGATGTTCTTCTGGGGACTGAGCCTTGTCGGCACCCTCTACTCCGCTTACCTTACCTACATCGAGCTCTTCGTATTGGACGCCATCTGCGTCTACTGCGTGGCTTCCGCCTGCATCATCCTGGCCAGCTTCCTCATCTCCACCGGCTGGATCGTCAGGGCAGTCCAGGCTGAAGAGGAGCTGTAGCGGCGACCTTCAGGTCGCCACTGGCGGAGCTGGCTCGTAAAGCGAAGCCCATGGCGACCTAATGGTCGCCCCTACCGATGACCGCTCAGGCAGTACCTCTCAGGCCCAGCTCATCGGCCACCGACTGCATGGCCTTGATGACCTCACCAATGTGGGCGTTGAGGTCCACGCCCAGCTCCTCGGCCCCCTTGACGATATCATCGCGGTTGACAGAGCGGGCAAAGGCCTTGTCCTTCATCTTCTTACGCACTGAAGACGGCTCTACTTCGAAGATGCTCTTGCTGGGGCGGACCAGAGCCACCGCCGTAATGAGGCCGGTGAGCTCATCCACGGAGAAGAGGGTCTTCTCCATGAGGCTTTCACGGCTGACGCCGGTGTGGTCGCCGTGGGAGAGGACAGCGCGGGCGATTTCCTCCGGCCAGCCGCGCTCACGCAAGATGGCGGCCCCCACGAAGGGATGCTCGTCCAGCGTGGGGTGCTGCTCGTAGTCGAAATCGTGCAGCAAGCCAACGATGCCCCACTTCTCCTCGTCCTCACCGTGCTGGCGGGCGAGATGACGCATCGCAGCCTCGACAGCGAGGGCGTGTTTGCGTAGGCTGTCGCTCTTGGTGAACTCGCAGAGCAGATCCCAGGCCTCGGCGCGGTTCATAGCCCCTCCTTACTCACAGCTTGAAGCGGCGTGGAGCAGCCAGGTAGCCGACATGATAGCGCGGCCAGTGCTGGACTGCCAGGCCATGTGAGTGACGAGGTACGTCAACACAATCCGGCGCCTTGCTTTGGCCAGCCACCGCAGCGTCCGATGGTTCTTTCAGGGTCTGCACCACATCGATTAAGGGAACGGTCGCGCCCCTCTACGGGGTTCGGACAGTGGGATCAGGGGAACGGCTGCCCTACGCTGAGGGTAGCAGTAGGCCTCGGTGATCCTGCCTGTCCAGGGACTGGCCCGCTGCTCTCGGAGGCAGGCAGGCTCCGTGGCGCCGGCTGCGGCCGGGAGGTGGTCGGCCACGCCTCTGTGCCAGGGTGACCATCGGCTCATGGCAGCCTTCGCCGGCCTAACGACACGGCGCGAGGCGCGGGAGATCCTGCGCCGTTCGCAACGCATCGCCAGCGCCCTTGACGGCCGGGCCCAAGATGAGGAGACCGTTCGGGCCATCTATCAGCTCCTGGCCCAGGAGGGCGACTTGATAGGCGAGTTCGTGGAGGAGATCGTGGCCCGGTCCTTTCAGCGCTGCCCTTCCTCCTCAAACGGTCAGAGCCAGCCGCTATCCCCTGAGTCCGCCTCCTAGTAACCCTTTTCATCTCTCCTCACGTTGAGCGGCGACCCGCTTGTACTCGCCATGCGGTCTAGATAAGACCGGTCAAGCGATGAGTCAGACTGCAGCCAACGAATTGACTCGTGGGGCGCTCTGCTGAGAGTCTCCAACTGGCGAATACAATGATGCCACCTGCGATTACAGTGGACTGCACCATCGTTGCGTTGCCGTGTCAGCGCGGGCTATGATAGGCGCCGTGGACGAACGTCAGCCACCATCGCCGGAAGGGGTATAGCCTGGTGAAACGACTGCTGTTCCTTGCAGCCGTTCTTTCGCTGGTCCTCGCAGCCTGCGGTGGGGGTGGTGAGCCCGCCAGCAACGGGGCCACGTCCGGCCCGCTGAACATCACCTTCTGGCACCCGGAGTCGGCCTCGGCCAACGATAACCTCGTCAAGCTGGTGGACCGCTTCAACGCCTCCCAGAACGAGGTGAAGGTGGAGATCACCTACCAGGGCAACGACCAAGACCTGGCGCTGAAGCTCGTCGCCAGCATGCCCAGCGGCGACGTCCCCACCATCGCCTACATGGCGGACCCCCCCTACGCCCAGGCCATGATCGACAGCGGCGAGATCGTTCCCCTCCAGGAGTACATCGACCGCGACAAGTATGACCTGTCAGACTTCGCACCCGCGGCCATTGCCTACTTCACCGTTGATGGCACCCTCTACGCCATGCCCCACGGGCTGGCCGTGCCCCTCATGTACTACAACAAGATCCCATTCCGAGAGGTGGGGCTGGACCCGGAGCGGCCACCCAGGGACCTGGACGAGGTCCGCGCCGCGTCAGAGAAGCTCGTTCAGCGCGACCCGGCCGGCAACGTCACCCGCTACGGCTTCGCCCTCGATATCCACCCCTGGTACGTGGAGCTGACGCTGACTGGGGCCGGTGAGCTTTACGTCAACAACGACAACGGCCGCGCTGGCTTCGCCACCGAGGTCGCCTTTGACAACGAGGCCGGCCAGAAGCTCTTCCAGTGGTGGCACGACACGGTGCACGACGGCCTGCTCCTGAATGTGGGGTGGGACCCCTCTGGTGCCAACGCTCTGCTCGCCGTCGGCGCCAGCAGAGCCGTTATGGTCCTCAGTACCTCGGCCGCCCTGCGCTCCGTCATGGACGCCCTTGAGAAGGGAATAGAGGGCGTCGAGCTCGGCGTGGCGCCCGCCCCCGGCATCCCAGGCAGAGTCCCCGAAGGCTGCCCCGGCGTGCACTCGCGGTCGCTGTGGATCATGAGTGGCCGACCACAAAAAGAACGCGACGCCGCCTGGGAGCTCATCAAGTGGCTCATGGAGCCCGAGCAGCAGGCGGAATGGTTCGCCGGCAGCGGCTATCTCCCCGTCAGCAACTCCGCCTACGACCTCCCCGCCGCCAAGGAGATCATCGCCAAGTACCCCCAGTTCCAGATCCCGGCCGACCTGTTCGCGAAGACAGCGACAACAACCGCTGCCCTGGGACCGCTCCTCGGCCCCTTCCAACAGGTACGGAACGCCGTGAGGGCCGCGATCGAGAGCATGCTGTCCGGAAGCGCCAGCGCGGACGAAGCGATGGCGGCTGCCGTCAAGGAGAGCAACGCCGCCATCAGCGATTACAACCGCCGTCTGGGCCATTAAAAGGCCGCTGCGACAGGCGTGCCACGTCCGGAACCGCTGGGGACTCTAGTTGCCCCCTCCCGAAGGGGTGGAGTGCCATGAAACGATTCATCTTCTTCGCAGGGATCCTTGTCCTGGTCCTCACAGCGTGTGGTGGGGGTGGCGAGCCCGCCGGCAACGGGGTCGCATCCGGCCCGGTCAACATTACGTTCTGGCACTCGGAGACGGCGTCGGCTAATGACAACCTGGTGAAACTGGTGGAGCGCTTCAACGCCTCCCAAAACGAGGTGAAGGTGGAGATCTCCTATCAGGGCAGCGACATAGAGTTGGCACTGAAGCTCATCGCCGGCATGCCCAGCGGCAACGTCCCCACAATCGCCTACCATTCGGAGCCCTACACGCGGCCTATGATCGACAGCGGCGAGATCACTCCCATCCAGGAGTACATCGACCGCGACAAGTATGACCTCTCAGACTTCGCACCCGCGGCCATTGCCTACTACACGGTTGATGACACCCTCTACGCCATGCCCCACAGCTTGGCGGTGCCCCTCATGTACTACAACAAGATCCCATTCCGGGAGGTGGGGCTGGACCCGGAGCAACCACCCACAGACCTGGACGAGGTTCGCGCCGCCTCAGAGAAGCTCATCCAGCGCGACTCGGCCGGCAACGTCACCCGCTATGGCTTCGCCCTGGATATCTCCCCCTGGTTCGTGGAGTCGACCCTGGCTGGCGCCGGTGAGCTTTATGTCAACAACGACAACGGCCGCGCTGGCGTCGCCACCGAGGTGGCCTTCGACAACGACGCCGGCCAGAAGCTCTTCCAGTGGTGGCATGACATGGTGCAAGACGGCCTGGCCCTAAACGTGGGGTGGGACCCCGTTGGTGCCAACGGCCTCCTCGCCGTCGGCGCCGGGAGAGCCGTAATGGTCCGCAGCTCCTCATCCGCCCTGCGCTCCGTCATGGACATTCTCGAGAAGGGGATAGAAGGCGTCGACCTGGGCGTGGCGCCCGTCCCCGGCATCCCAGGCAAAGTCCCCGAAGGCTCACCCGGCGTCTACACCCGCTCCCTCTGGATCATGAGCGCCCGGCCCGAGGCAGAACGCGACGCCGCCTGGAAGTTCATCAAGTGGTTCGCCGAACCCGAACAGCAGGCAGAATGGTTCGCCGGTAGCGGATACCTCCCCGTCAGCAACTCTGCCTACGACCTCCCTGCCGCCAAGGACGTCATCGCCCGCTACCCCCAGTTCCAGATCCCGGCCGACCTGTTTGCGAAAACGGCGACAACAACCGCTGCCCTGGGACCGCTCCTCGGCCCCTTCCAGCAGGTACGGAACGCCGTGAGGAGTGCGATCGAGAGCATGCTGTCCGGAAGCGCCAGCGCGGATGAAGCGATGGCGGCTGCCGTCAAGGAGAGCAACGCCGCCATCAGCGATTACAACCGCCGTCTGGGCCATTAAAAGGCCGCTGCGACAGGCGTGCCAGGTCCGGAACCGCTTGGGACTGTAGCTGCCGTCTCCCAAGAGAGTGAAGTGCCATGAAGCGATTCGTGTTCTTTGCAGCCATTCTTTCGCTGCTCCTCGCAGCCTGCGGTGGAGGTGGTGAGCCCGCCAGCAACGGGGCCACATCCGGCCCGGTCAACATCACCTTCTGGCATTCGGAGACGGCGTCAGGTAAGGACAACCTGGTGAAGCTGGTGGACCGCTTCAACGCCTCCCAGAACGAGGTGAAGGTGGAGCCCATCTACCAGGGCACCGACCAGGACCTGACACTGAAGCTCATCGCCAGCATGCCTAGCGGCAACGTCCCCACCGTCGCCTACATGTCGGAGCCCTACACGCAGCCCATGATCGACAGCGGCGAGATCACTCCCATCCAGGAGTACATCGACCAGGAAGACTACGACCTCTCGGACTTCTCGCTCGCCGCCATTGCCTACTACACGGTTGACGACACCCTCTACGCCATGCCCTACGGCCTGGCCGTTCCCCTCATGTACTACAATAAGGCCCCATTCCGAGAGGTGGGCCTTGACCCGAACCAGCCACCGAGAGACTTGGACGAGGCTCAGGCGGCGTCAGAAAAGCTTATCCAGCGCGACTCGGCGGGCAACATCACCCGCTCCGGCTTCGCCCTGGATGTCTCCCCCTGGTTCTTAGAGGTCATGCTGGCGGGTGCCGGCGAGCTCTACGTGAACAACGACAACGGCCGTGCTGGCTTCGCAACCGAGGTCGCCTTTGACAACGAGGCCGGCAGGAAGTTCTTCCAGTGGTGGCATGACATGGCGGAGAAGGGCCTGCTCCTGAACGTAGGGCGCGGTCCCAGCGCCGGTGTCGACGCCCTGCTGGCCATCGGTTCCAAGAGGGCCGTAATGGACCTCAGCATCTCGGGCGCGCTGCGCTCCATCGTCGATGTGCTGGCGACGGGAGGAGTGCAAGGCATCGAGCCGGGCGTGGCACCCGTTCCCGGCATTCCCGGCGCCGTGCCGGAGGGCTCACCCGGCGTCTACACACGGTCGCTGTGGATCATGAGTGCTCGGCCGGAGGCAGAGCGCGATGGCGCCTGGAAGTTCATCAGGTGGCTGGTGGAGCCCGAGCAGCAGGCGGAATGGTTCGCTGGCAGCGGCTACCTCCCCGTCCGCAACTCCGCCTACGACCTCCCTGCCGCCAAGGACATCATCGCCCAGTACCCAGAGTTCCAGACCCCGGTCGAACTATTCGCGAAGACCGCGACAACCACCGCCGCCCTGGGACCACTCCTCGGCCCCTTCCAGCAGGTACGGGACGCCGTCGCTGAGGCCATCGAGAGCATGCTGTCGGGAGCCGCCAGCCCGGACGAGGCGATGGAGATTGCGGTGAAGAAGGGTAACGCCGCCATCGAGGACTACAACCGCCGCATGGGCCGCTAGCGAGCGCCAAGGGCTTACGAACCGGATTCTACTTCAAATACGCTGCGTATATGTTGAGGATAGAGGCGCCCTGTAGTATGATGACCTGCCCCGCGCCCCTGAGGGCCCGGAGCGCAGGTGAAAAAGGATGACCGTGAAGCTAGCTGTGGATGGAGGAGAACCCGTCCGTCGGGCTCCCTTTCCGTCATTGTGGCCCGTGCTGGGCGAGGAGGATGTCGCGGCCGCCGCCGAGGTCCTGCGCTCCAGCCGCCTGACATCTCTCACCAGCGGCGTCGTGGCCGAGTTTGAGGCGGATTTCGCCCGCTACCACGGCGTCCGCCACGCCCTCGCCACCAGCTCGGGCACCACCGCCATCCACCTCGCGCTGGCTGCGGTCGACGTGGGCCAGGGTGACGAGGTCATCGTCCCCGCGCACACCTTTATCGCCTCGGCGACTCCGGTGATGTACCAAAGGGCCACGCCCGTCATCGTCGACATCGACCCGGACACCTTCAATCTGCTGCCCTCGGCAGTGGAAGCAGCGATCACACCGCGCACCAAGGCGATCATCGCCGTTCACCTCAACGGCCACCCCGCGCCCATGGACGAACTGACCGCCCTGGCCGAACGCCACGGCCTCGTTCTCATCGAGGACGCGGCCCAGGCCCACGGCGCCCTCTACAAGGGACGCAAGGTAGGCACCATGGGCCGCATGAGCTGCTTCAGCTTCTGGCAGGACAAGATCATCAGCACCGCCGGCGAGGGCGGCGCCGTCCTCACCGATGATGACGCCCTTGCTGAGCGCCTGGCCCGTCTGCGCAGCCATGGCGAGGGACCCATTGAGGGGGAGCGCCTCTACTACCACCTGGAGCTGGGCTATAACTACCGCCTATCCGCCGTCCAGGCGGCGGTGGGCCGGATCCAGCTCGGCCACCTGGACGAGTACCTGGAAGCCCGCCGCCGCAACGCCGCCTACCTCACCGAGCGCCTGCGAGCCCTCCCCGAGGTGCAACCGCCCGTCGTCCTCGAGGGCTGCGTACACAGCTACTACAGGTACATCTGCAAGCTCCGCACTGACCTGGTGACCGTCCCCACCGACCAGTTCCAGACCGCCGTGGCCGTCGAGGGCGTACCCTGCTTCCGTCCCTACCCTACGCCGCTGCATCAACAGCCTGTCTTCCGCAACGCGGGCTACGGGCAGGTCTCCTGCCCCAACGCTGAGACGGTGCTTGGCCAACTCTTTGCCCTTCAGGTGCACCCAACCGTCCAGCAGCGTGACCTCGACGACATGGTCGCCGCCGTCGAGAAGGTAGCGGCGGCCTACCGCAAGACATGACGACCCGCCACCACATCGTCGCGGTCGAGGCCGGCGGTCAGGCGCCGCCGCCATCGCTGGGCATCGGTGTCCCCGGGGTCGTCATTCCGCATGAAGGATGCGTCATCGCGCCCGTGAACCCGGCGGCCTGCCAGACGGCGATACCCGTAGCCGTCGATCTCATCGAGAAGGTGGTGCCTGGCGCATGGCGGGAAGGAGCCGCATGAGCAGCCTCTCCGTCGGTTCCGCCTCCGTGGTCATTACCCCACCCGTGGGCACACCCATGGACGGCTATTTCGACCGCCAGGGTGTCTCCCTGGGCGTGCACGACGACCTCTACGCCCGCGCCCTCGTCTTCGACGACGGCCGAACCCGCGCCGCCCTGGTCTCCTGCGACCTCATCCACGTGGACGGTTACCTGATGGCCGCCGTCCGCCAGCAAGCCGCCCAGGCCACCGGCGTCCCCGCCGAGCACATCATGGTCGCCGCTGTCCACACCCACTCCGGACCCGCGGGCCTCCGACAAGGCATGGACGAGGCCCTGGTCGAGACCACGGCTCGCCGCATCGCCGGCGCCATCGCCGCGGCCGACCAGGAGAAGCAGCCGGCCGTGCTAAAGGTTGGCCGCTGCACCGTCGATTCTGTGAGCCAGAACCGCCGTGACCCCTCCTGGCCTGTGGACACCACCCTGAGGCTTCTCCTGGTGGACAGCCCGGAGCACGGCGAGCCGCCCCTGGCGGCCATCATCAACTTCGCCTGCCACGCCACCATTCTCTTCCAGACGAACCTCCTTATCTCGGCCGACTACCCCGGCCATGCCGTGCGTACCTTCCAGAAGCTCCTCCCGGACACGGCCTGCCTCTTCCTCCAGGGCGCCTGCGCCGACGTGAACCCCGTCTGGATGGAGCAGGACTTCCCCGAGGTCGAGCGGGTGGGCACCATCGTGGGCAGTGCGGCGGCCCGGCTGGCCCTGGAGCTCCACCCTCTGGGTCGAGGCCAGCGCGCCTGGAATATCCGCTGGTTCGAGCTCACCGAGAAGCCGGTCACCGGCGGCGAGCTACTGCCCAGGGTGCGCCTTCAGGCCGCCAGACGCGCTATGGAATTACCCCTGCGACCCCTGATGCCTCTGGCGGAGTGCGAGGCCCGCCTATCGGAACTGAAGGAACGGCTGCAGGCACTGCCCCCGGGCACCACGGTCGACCAGCGCCACGCTCTGCTGCAGGAGATCACCCGCGTGCACACCGAGCGGACGATGGTCCAGCACAGTGTGAAGCAGCCCGAAGGCCGCGCCCTTCAGTCCGAGGTCATGGCGCTCGCCTTCGGCCCCGATCTCGCCGTCCTGGGGCTGCCGGGAGAGTTCTTCAGGGAGACGGCGGAGGCCATCCAGCGGGACAGCGGGATCCGCCACCTCCTCGTCGCCGGCTACGCCAACCACTACGTGTGGTACGTCTGCCCGCCGGCGGTGTACGAGGAGGGCGGCTATGAGGCTGGCATCACCCTCTTCGCGCCCGAGGCGGAGGCGATCGTGAAACGGGAAGCCCTGGCCGTACTGGCTGAAGCGATGAGCAGTTGAGCCATGTCACGCCTCAGGAGGGACATAGCATGAGACGACTTGCCCTCTTCCTGGCCCTTCTCTCGCTGGTCCTCGCAGCATGCGATGGAGGTGGCGAGCCCGCCGGCAAGGAGACCCCATCTGGCCCGGTCAACATCACCTTCTGGCACTCGGAGACGGCGTCAGGTAAGGACAACCTGGTGAAGCTGGTGGACCGCTTCAACGCCTCCCAGAACGAGGTGAAGGTAGAGCCCGTCTTCCAGGGCAACAGCACGGAGTTGACGCTGAAGCTCATCGCCAGCATGCCCAGCGGCAACGTCCCGGCCGTCGCCTACATGTCGGAGGTGTTCGCCCAGGCCATGCTCGACAGCGGCGAGATCACTCCCATCCAGGAGTACATCGACCGGGACAAGTACGACCTGTCGGACTTCGCCCCCGCGTCGATTGGCTACTACACGACTGACGACACCCTGTACTCCATGCCCTGCGGCCTGGCCGTGCCCCTCATGTACTACAACAAGATCCCATTCCGAGAGGTCGGGCTGGACCCGGAGCAGCCACCCAAAGACCTGGACGAGGCTCGGGCGGCGTCAGAGAAGCTTGTTCAGCGCGACTCGGCGGGCAATGTCACCCGCTTCGGCCTCGCCCTGGAGATACAGCCCTGGTTTTTCAGGTTCATGGTGGCCGGCGCCGGTGAGCCCTACGTCAACAACGACAACGGCCGCGCTGGTTTCGCCACCGAGGTCGCCTTTGACAACGAAGCCGGCCGGAAGTTCTTCCAGTGGTGGCATGACATGGTGGACGACGGCCTGGCCCTGAACGTGGGGTGGGACCCCTCTGGCGCCAACGCTCTGCTTGCCGTTGGCGCCAGGAAGGCCGTAATGGTCCTCAGCACCTCGGCTGCCCTGCGCTCCGTCATGGACGTTCTCGAGAAGGGAATAGAGGGCGTCGAGCTGGGCGTCGCACCCGTCCCCGGTATCCCAGGCAAAGTCCCCGAAGGCTCACCCGGCGTCTACGGCCGCTCCCTCTGGATCATGAGCGCCCGCCCACAGGAAGAGCAGGACGCCGCCTGGAAGTTCATCAAGTGGTTCGCCGAACCCGAACAGCAGGCAGAATGGTTCGCCGGCAGCGGCTACCTCCCCGTCCGCCCCTCCGCCTACGACCTCCCGGCCGCCAAGGACATCATCGCCCGCTACCCCCACTTCCAGATACCGGCTGACCTCTTCGCCAAGACGGTGACCACCACCGCCGCCCTGGGCGCACTACTGGGCCCCTTCCAACAGGTAGAGGACAGCATAACTGACGGCATCGAGAGCATGCTCTCGGGAGCCGCCAGCCCCGACGAAGCGATGGCGGCTGCGGTCAAGAATGCCAACGCTGCGATCAAGGAGTACAACGACCGCCTGGGCCGTTGAGGGGTGCCAATGCGAGCGCAAGCTCCACGGCACCGCCGCACCTTTTCTCAGGAGGTGGAATAGCATGAGACGACTCGCCCTCTTCCTGGCCGTCCTCTCGCTGGTCCTCGCAGCCTGCGGCGGTGGTGACGGCAGCGAGCCCGCCAAAGAAGAGACCCCGTCCGGCCCGGTCAACATCACCTTCTGGTACTCGGAGACGGCGTCGGCTAACGACAACCTGGTGAAGCTGGTGGAGCGCTTCAACGCCTCCCAGAACGAGGTGAGGGTCGAGCCCATCTTCCAGGGCAGCAGCACGGAGTTGACGCTGAAGCTCATCGCCAGCATGCCCAGCGGCAACGTCCCGGCCGTCGCCTACATATCGGAGGTGTTCGCCCAGGCCATGATCGACAGCGGCGAGTTCACTCCCATCCAGGAGTACATCGACCAGGAAGACTACGACCTGTCGGACCTCGCGCCCGCGTCGATTGCGTACTACACGGTTGACAACACCCTCTACGCCATGCCCTGCGGCCTCGCCGTGCCCCTCATGTACTACAACAAGATCCCCTTCCGAGAGGTCGGGCTGGACCCGGAGCGACCGCCCAAGGACCTGAACGAGGTCCGCGCCGCCTCAGAGAAGCTCCTCCAGCGTGACTCCGCCGGCAACGTCACCCGCTTCGGCCTCGCCCTGGAGATACAGCCCTGGTTTGTGAGAACCATGTTGGCGGGCGCCGGTGAGCTTTACGTCAACAACGACAACGGCCGCGACGGCTTCGCCACCGAGGCCGCCTTCGACAACGACGCCGGCCGCAAGTTCTTCCAGTGGTGGCACGACATGGTGCAGGACGGCCTGGCCCTGAACATCGGGCTGGACCCCAGCGGCGCCAACGGCCTCCTGGCCGTCGGCGCCAGCAAGGCCGTCATGGTCTTCAGCTCCTCGGCCGCCCTGCGCTCCATCGTGGACGTTCTCGAGAAGGGGGTAGAAGGCGTCGAGCTGGGCGTGGCGCCCGTCCCCGGCATCCCTGGCAAAGTCCCTGAAGGCTCCCCCGGCGTCCTTAGCCGCTCCCTCTGGATCATGAGTGGGCGGCCGGAGGCAGAACGCGACGCCGCCTGGAAGTTCATCAAGTGGTTCGCAGAACCAGAACAGCAGGCGGAATGGTTCGCCGGCAGCGGCTACCTCCCCGTCCGCAACTCCGCCTACGACCTCCCCGCCGCCAAGGACATCATCGCCAAGTACCCTCCCTTTCAGATACCGGCCGACCTCTTCGCCAAGACGGCAACCACCGCCGCCGCCCTGGGTCCACTGGTGGGCCCTTTCCAAAAAGTAGAAGACGGCATCAGGACGGCCATCGAGAGCATGGTCTCGGGGAGCGCCAGCCCGGACGAAGCGATGGCGGCTGCGGTCAAGGCGAGCAACGCCGCCATCAAGGAGTACAACGACCGCCTGGGCCGCTAGGCGGGTGCTGCTGGCGATGTTCGGGGCGTCGGTGAGCACGATGAACAGGAGAAGGTAAGTATACGGGATGTACCGAAGGGGTAGATTGACTACTCTCGAGGCCCGGCATACAATATGAGTTGAAAATAGCTCATAGGGACAGCGGGAGCTGGGGGAGCCCGGCTGAGAGGGCGGCCCGTCCGCCGCCGACCGCGGAACCTGACCTGGGTAATGCCAGCGAAGGAATGTGACGAACACCTAGCGCCGCCGGCAGCCCGGCGGCGCTCCTTGTTGAGGAGGTCTCTGTGAAGACGGCCATGACCATCGCCGGGTCAGACTCGGGAGGCGGCGCCGGCATTCAGGCTGACCTGAAGACCTTCTCTGCCCTCGGCGTCTACGGCACCTCCGCCATCACCGCCATCACCGCCCAGAACACCCAGGGCGTCACCCAGGTCCTGGAGTTGCCTCCCGACCTGGTGGCGGCCCAGATCGACGCCATTGTCAGCGACATCGGCGCCGACGCCGTGAAGACGGGCATGCTTGCCAACTCTGCCATCATCGACGTGGTAGCGGCCAAAGTTCGCCAGCACGGGCTTACGAATCTCGTGGTGGACCCAGTGATGGTCGCCAAGAGCGGTGACCATCTCCTCCAGCGGGAGGCCGTCGCTGCCCTGCGCGAGCTGCTGCTGCCCCTGGCCCTGGTCGTCACGCCCAACATCCCCGAGGCGGAGGTGCTGGTGGGCCGGAAGCTGGAGGGACCCGATGACCTGCGCCGGGCCGCCGAGGAGATCGGCGCCCTGGGCGCCCGCCACGTGGTCCTCAAGGGCGGCCACCGCGACGGGCCAGCCGTGGACCTCTACTACGACGGCCGCTCGTTCCACGAGTTCTCGGCCGCTCGCGTCGACACGAACAGCACCCACGGCACCGGCTGCACCTTCGCCTCCGCCATCGCCGCCGGCCTGGCCAAAGGCTCCACCGTCCGCGAGGCGGTGGCCATGGCCAAGGCCTACATCACCAAGGCCCTCCAGAGCGCCTACCCGGTGGGGCACGGCCACGGGCCCGTGCACCACTTCTTCCGCTTCTGGCAGGGCCTCTAGAGAGGACGAACCGTGCCTGAGACCATGCGCGCCGCCCGCTACCACGGCCCCGGCGACAGCCTGCGCCTGGAGGAGGTCCCCATCCCGCAGCCCGGCGCCGGCGAGGCGCTCGTGCGCGTGAGGGCGGCTGGCGTCTGCCACACGGAGCTCCACTTCCTGAGCGGTGTGCTCAATCTGGGGGTGGCGCCTCTCACCCTGGGCCACGAGATGGCGGGCGAGGTGGCGAAGGTCGGGCCGGGGGTGACCTCCGTTCGGCCCGGCGACCGCGTCATCGTCTACTACTACCTGGGGTGCGGCGCCTGCCACTGGTGTCGCACCGGCCAGGAGAACCTCTGCGATGCGCTCGTGGCCGAGTACGGCTTCGTCTCCGACGGCGGCCTGGCCGAATACGTGAAGGTGCCCGCCCGCAACCTGGTGAGACTGCCTGCAAACCTTTCCTTCGAGGACGCGGCCACGCTGGGGTGCAGCGCCACCACCGCCATCCACGCCGCCGGCCTGGCCCGACTGTCCCCCGGCGACGTGGCCCTGGTCTACGGCTTCGGCGGCGTGGGGGCCGCTCTCGTTCAGTACTGTGACCTGGCCGGCGCCCGAGTCATCGCCGTGGGCCGCTCGCCGGCCAAGCTGCAACTGGCCCGCGACCTGGGCGTCGAGGCCGCCATCGACGCCACGCGGGAGGACGTGCCGGCGCGCGTGCGCGAGCTCACCGAAGGCCAGGGCGCCGACGTCGTCTTCGAGCTCATCGGCACCGCCGAGTCCATGCCGAAGGCGGTAGCCAGCCTGCGCAAGCGCGGGCGCCTGGTCTTCATCGGCTACTCGCAGGACCTGCTGACCGTGAGCCCTATCCAGCTCGTCGTCCTGGAGGCCCAGGTCCTGGGCTCCGTGGGCAACACCCTGGATGAGCTGAGCAGGGCCGTCGACCTGGCGGCGGCGGGCGCTATCCGCGCCACCATCGACCGGGTGGTGCCCCTGGAAGACGTGAACCGGGTCCTCGACGACCTCCGTCAGGGTAAGGTCGTGGGACGGGCGGTGGTAAGGCCTTGACGGCGAGACACCGGAAGGGCGACAGAGACCTAGCCGTAGCTGCAGACCTTCAGGTCTGCCTAGCTCACAGGGTCCAGCAGGGCTGATAGTCATGGACGAAGTAACTCGACACAAGGAACCCCGCTCGCAAGGTTCCCGAAGGCCAGCCTTCAGGCTGGCACGGCAGCCAGGCTCAAGCCTGGCCTTCGGAGGTTAACTCCCTCGATGTGTCGGATTATTATCCCAATGACCGTAAGCCAGCAGCTACTGTGGGCTCGCCCGATAGGGCGCGGGAAGGGGGATAAAGATGGCTGACAGAATCCGCCTGAGGCGGGCCAGCGGCGATGTGAACACTCAGATGCACCACGCCCGGCGAGGCGCCATCACGCCGGAGATACGCTCCGTCGCCGAGCACGAGGGCCTGGAGCCGGAGGCCGTCCGCCAGGAGGTAGCGGCGGGTCGGATGGTCATCCCGGCCAACGTCAACCACAAGCGGCTGGAGCCCATCGGCATCGGCAAGGCGGCCTGCATCAAGATCAACGCCAACATCGGCAACTCCGCCGTCACCTCTGACATCGAGGGGGAGCTCCAGAAGCTGCACCTTTCCGTCCACCTTGGCGCCGACACCGTCATGGACCTGAGCACCGGTGGCGACATCGACGCCATCCGCGAGGCCATCATCGGCGCGAGCCCCGTCCCGGTGGGCACCGTCCCCATCTACCAGGCCGTCTGCGAGCGCAAGGGCGTGGAGGAGATGACGGCCGAGGACCTGCTGGAGATGATCGAGCACCAGGCCCGGCAGGGCGTGGACTACATGACCGTCCACTGCGGCGTTCTCCTGGAGTACCTGCCACTGGCCCAGGGCCGCGTCACCGGCATCGTCAGCCGCGGCGGTGGTCTCATCGCCCAGTGGATGGTGCACAACCGGCGCCAGAACCCCCTCTATGAGCGCTTCGACGACCTCTGCGATATCGCCCGTCGCTACGACATCACCCTCAGCCTGGGCGATGGCCTGCGCCCCGGCTGCCTGGCCGACGCCTCGGACGCCGCCCAGTTCGCCGAGCTCAAGACCCTGGGCGAGCTAACCCTCCGCGCCTGGGAGAAGGACGTCCAGGTGATGATCGAGGGCCCCGGCCACGTCCCCCTGGACCAGATCGAGATGAACGTGCGCAAGCAGCAGGAGCTCTGCCACGAGGCGCCGTTCTACGTCCTGGGGCCGCTGGTGACCGACATCGCTCCCGGCTACGACCACATCACCTCCGCCATCGGCGCCGCCATGGCCGGCTACGCCGGGGCCAGCTTCCTCTGCTACGTGACGCCCAAAGAGCACCTCGGCCTGCCGAACTTGGAGGACGTGAAGCAGGGGGTCATCGCCCACAAGATCGCCGCCCACGCTGCCGACGTGGCCCGCGGCCACCCGCGGACCCGAGACCGCGACGACGAGCTGTCGCGCGCCCGCTTCGGCTTCGACTGGGAGCGCCAGTTCGCCCTCTCGCTGGACCCGGAGACGGCGCGGGCCATGCACGACGAGACCCTGGCCGACGACTACTTCAAGCACGCGGCGTTCTGCTCGATGTGCGGCCCCAATTTCTGCCCCATGCAGATGACGCACAACCTGGGCGACCTGAGCTTCATCGAGCAGGCACCGAAGGAGACGTAGGGGCCGGCCCAACGTCGAGTAGCGTAGAATTGTAGAGAACGGAGACACAGCATGGAGAATGACGAACTCATTATCGCTGGCCGGCGCTTCCGCTCGCGGCTGTTCCTGGGCAGCGGCAAGTACCGCAGCGTGGACGAGATGCTGGCCGCCCTGGAGGCCTCGGGCGCGGAGATGGTCACGGTGGCCATCCGGCGCCTCGACCTGGGCAAGCCCGGCCAGAAGACGCTGCTCGACTACGTGGACTGGAGCCGCTACACCATCCTGCCCAACACCGCCGGCTGCCGCACGGTGGAGGAGGCCCTGATCACGGCCCGCCTCGGCCGCGAGGTCACCGGCTCCGACCTCGTGAAGCTGGAGGTGGTGCCCGACCCCAAGTACCTGCTGCCGGACCCCGTCGGCACTTTGGAGGCGGCCAAGCTCCTGATCAAGGAGGGCTTCACCGTCCTCCCCTACATCCACGCCGACCCCATCCTGGCCCGACAGCTCGAGGAGGTAGGCTGCGCCACCGTCATGCCCCTGGGCTCGCCCATTGGCACCGGCCGCGGTATCTTCACGCTGGAGGAGATTCAGATCATCATCGAGAATGCGCACGTGCCCGTAGTGGTGGACGCCGGCCTCGGCGTGCCCTCCGACGCCTCCCTGGCCATGGAGGTGGGCGCCGACGCCGTCCTCATCAACACCGCCATCGCCGAGTCTAAGAACCCCGCTCTCATGGCCGAGGCCATCCGCCTGGGTGTCGAGGCCGGGCGCAAGGCCTACCTGGCGGGCCGCATACCCAAGAAGGCCTATGCCTCGGCCAGCAGCCCTCTCGAGGGGGTGGTACGTTGACCGGTAAGGCAACCGTCACACGCGTCGGGAGGCTGCGCCTCCCCACCCTCTGCCTCATCACCGACCGCCAGCGCTGCGGCGAATCGTCTCTGGAGGACGTGGTGAGCGAGGCCATCAAGGGCGGCGTCAACCTTATTCAGCTCCGGGAGAAGGACCTGCCAACAGGCGAGCTACTGGCCCTGGCCATGCGCCTTCGCGAGGTGACGCGCGGACGCGCCATCCTCGTCATTAACGACCGGCTGGACGTGGCCCAGGCGGCCGGTGCCGACGGCGTCCATCTGCCGGAGAACGGCCTGCCGGTGGCCATCGCCCGCTGGCTTCTGGGCCAGCACACTCTCATCGGGCGCTCCGTCCACAGCGAGGAGGCCGCCGCCGAGGCCGAGCAGGCTGGGGCGGACTATGTGCAGCTCGGCACCATCTACGCTACTGAGTCCAAGCCCGATGCGAAGCCGGCCGGCCCCGACCTGGTGCGAAAGGTGTCGGCTGCTGTTGCCATTCCCGTGCTGGCCGTGGGCGGCGTCCGCGCCGAGAACGCGGCCGAGGTCATCGAGGCCGGCGCTTTTGGCGCCTCCGTCATCTCCGCCATCCAGGGTGCCGATGACCCTCAGGCGGCGACCCACCAGCTCGTCGAAGCCATGAGGGAGGCCTGGAAGAAGCGCGCCGCCTTGCTGGAGGAGGAAGCAGCCAAGGCGGCCAAGACCGACTGAGACGCGAGCCATGATCGCCCTTACCGTGAACGGCGAGAAACGGCAGTTGCCTGCCGAGACGGACCTGGTTAGCTTCCTCAAAGAGCTGGACGTCGACGTACGGCTGGTGGCCGTGGCCCACAACGGCGAGGTGATCCCCAGGAAGGACTATGCCTCCGTGCAACTGCGCGAGGGCGACAGCCTGGAGATCGTGCGCATGGTAGGGGGAGGGTGAGTGTCGTCTAACGCGGACGTAGTCGTGGTGGGCGGTGGCGTCATCGGGTGCGCCATCGCCTATTACTTGTCCAGGGAGCGGGCCCGCGTCGTCGTGCTCGAGCGGGGACTCATCGGCGGCGAGGCCTCAGGGGCGGCGGCGGGCATGCTGGCGCCCCTCGCCGAGGCCCACGGCCCCAGCGCCTTCCTGGACCTCTGCCTGACCAGCCACCGCCTCTTCCCGGAGCTGACCGACGCCCTTCACGCCGAAACAGGCGTCGACGTGGAGTACGTGCCGTCGGGCCTGCTCCGCGTCACCTTCTCCGAGCCCGAGGAGGCAGAGCTGCGCTCCCAGATCGAGTGGCAGGACCGCCTGGGGATGGGCGTCCGCTGGATCGACGGCGAAGACGCCCGCAGCCTGGAGCCCCTGCTCAGCCCCCGCGTGCGAGGCGCCACCTACTCGCCCCTGGAGCACCAGGTGAACCCAGGCAAGCTGGTGCAGGGGCTGGCTCGCGCCGCCGAGGCCCAGGGCGCCGTCATCCGCCAGGAGACGCCTGTCGCTGGTATCCTGCGCCGCGGCCATCGCGTCACCGGCGTGCGCCTGGCCCACGAGACGTTGTCTGCCGACAACGTCGTCCTGGCGGCAGGGCCCTGGACGAAGCGCCTGGCGGCGGCCCTGGGCGTGCGGGTGCCCGTCAAGCCGGTGCGAGGGCAGATGCTGGCCCTGGGCGGCGGCCCGCCGCCCGTCCGCCACATCATCTGGGGGCCGAAGGGCTACGTGGTCCCCAAGCCCAACGGCTTCGTCTTCGTCGGGGCCACCGTGGAGGACGTGGGCTATCGAAAGGGTACGACGAAGCGGGGGCTGGCTTTCCTGCAGAGGATGGCCAACGCTCTGGTGCCGGCCTTCCGCTACGCCACCCACGTCGATGCCTGGGCAGCCCTGCGCCCCGGCTCCGCCGACAACCTCCCTATCCTGGGCGCCGCGCCGGGGTGGAAGGGCCTCTGGGTGGCCTCCGGCCACTTCCGGAATGGCATCCTCCTGGCGCCCATCACCGGGCAGCTCATGGCCCGCTCCCTGCTCGAAGGCAAGCAGGCGGAGGCGCTCTCCCCCTTCAGCCCTTCACGATTCCAGGGCGCCTAGCGGCTACCCTCCGAAGGCCAGGCTTGAGCCTGGCTGCCGCGCCAGCCTGAAGGCTGGCCTTCTCGCTGTACGAGGTTCTGTCAACAGATACGAAAACGGATTGACGGATAGGCCATCCGTTAATCCGTTCTTTCATCCGTTGACCGATCCGCGGATTCTTCGTCCGCCTCAGGCGGACTCAGAAGAATGGGGCAGGCGCAAGGCTATGGTCGCGTCGTCGTAGCGGCGACCTTCAGGTCGCCACGTGCTTCACCCACCAGGAGCTCGCCCCTACGATGATGCGACATGTGAGAAGTGGCCCACCAGGCGCGCCGCTGCCTCTCGCACGTCGTCGGCGGCGATGACGGCGCTGATGACGGCTACGGCGTCGGCGCCCGCCGCCAGCACCTGGTCGATGTTGTTCTCGTTGATGCCGCCGATGCCCACCACCGGCACCGACACCGCCTGCTTCACCTCACGCAGGCGCTGGGGGCTGGCCGGCCGCGTCACCGCCTTGGAGGCCGTGGGGAAGAGAGCGCCCACGGCCACGTAGGAGGCGCCATCGGCCTGGGCGCGGCGGGCCTCCTCCACGTTGTTCGTGGACACCCCGACGATGAAGTCCGGCGGCACAAAGGCTCGGACGGCAGCGGGCGGCAGGTCCTTCTGGCCCAGGTGCACCCCGTCGGCGCCGGCGGCCAGGGCCAGGTCGGCGTGGTCGTTAACGATGAGGAGGGCTCCATGCCGGCGGCAGAGGTCGCGGACGGCCCGCAACTGAGGAAGCTGCTCCCCCTTATCGCGGGACTTGTCGCGCCACTGAATGATGGAGGCGCCGCCCTCCAGGGCCTGGCGCGCCACCTCGACGGCGTCGCGGCCCCGCGTCTGCTCCGGGTCAACGATGACGTAGAGGCCGCGGATGGGGGGCTTGGGCAAAGTTGTCATGGGATATCCCCAAGAGCTGAACCCTTGCGCAGGGTCTAGGCTGAGCAGAGCGAGGCCACTATACCCGATGGACTAGCCCTGTCAACAGCAGGGTGCTGGCGAGGGGAAGTTGGCAAGAAGTGGCCTCATAAACCTGGACTTCAGAGGCAAACTGTGGTATTGTGCTTGGTTGACACGCTCCATCGTGTCTGCTAAACTTATAGCTGCCGGCTAGACAGAAACCCCCTTGTCTCACATTCCCCATTGCAGGTCCAGTGCGGATACCGCTTTGTGATTGCCAGAGCCCGCGGGGTTAGATAGACCTCTTGAGGAGCACGTCGCTATGACTGTGTCGAGGGACGTTGTCCAAGGTCGAACGGTTATCCCCACCGTCAAGAAGTCCTACGCCAGGATCGCCCACATCCTCGATGTGCCGAACTTGATCCACATTCAGATCGAGTCCTATCACCGGTTCCGGCGCGAGGGCCTGCGTGAGCTCTTCGATGAGATCTCGCCCATTCAGGACTTCACCGGTACCCGACTGGAGCTCCGATTTGGCGACTACTCCTTCGGCGAGCCGAAGTACTCGGAGTGGGAGTGCCACCAGCGGGACATGACCTATTCTGCCCCGCTGCGGGTCAACGTCGAGCTGGTGGTGAAGGAGACCGGCGAGGTCAAGGAGCAGGAGCTCTTCATGGGGGACTTCCCCCTCATGACCCCCAACGGCACCTTTGTCATCAACGGCGCCGAACGGGTGGTGGTCTCGCAGCTAGTGCGCTCGCCGGGGGTCTACTTCACGCTGGAGAACGACCCCACCAGCGGCCGTGACCTCTGCTATGCGAAGCTCATTCCCAACCGGGGCGCCTGGCTGGAGTTCGAGTCCAGCAACAAGAACGTGATCTCCGTCAAGGTGGATCGCAAGCGCAAGATCCCCATCACAACCCTCCTGCGCGCCATGGACCATGACGAGGAGGAGACCGACGAGGCCAAGCTCGGTACCAACGAGCGGCTCATCGCCTTCTTTGAGGACATCGATACCCATCCCGACCACAAGTACATCCGCTCCACCCTGGAGAGGGAGTCCTGCCAGAACAAACAAGAGGCCCTGCTGGAGTTCTACCGCCGCCTGCGCCCCGGCGACCCGCCGACCCTGGAGAACGCTCGCGGCCTCATCACCTCGCTGTTCTTCAACCCGCGGCGCTACGACCTGGCCCGGGTGGGTCGCCACAAGCTCAACGAACGTCTCAACCTCCAGGTGCCCGAGTCCAATCGCGTCCTGGTCCGGGACGACCTGCGGGCCATCGTGCGGGAGATGATCCGCATGAATAATGGCCTAGGGCAGCCTGATGACATCGACCACCTGGGCAACCGCCGTGTGCGCGCCGTCGGTGAGCTGATCCAGAACCAGTTCCGTATCGGCCTCCTGCGCATGGAGCGGGTCGTCCGGGAGCGCATGACCATCACAGACCCCGATCAGGCCACGCCCAGCGCGCTGATCAACATCCGGCCGGTGGTAGCGGCCATGAAGGAGTTCTTCGGGGGGTCTCAGCTATCTCAGTTCATGGATCAGACGAACCCCCTGGCGGAACTCACCCACAAGCGGCGTCTCTCCGCCCTGGGGCCCGGCGGCCTCTCGCGGGACCGCGCCGGCTTCGATGTCCGGGACGTCCACCACAGTCACTACGGCCGTATCTGCCCCATCGAGACGCCGGAAGGCCCAAACATCGGACTCATCGGCAGCCTGGCCACCTACGGCAAGATCAACGAGTACGGCTTCATCGAGACGCCGTACCGGCGGGTCACCCGCGAGTTCTGGAATGACGCGCCGGGACTGGTGGGACGCATCCTGCGCCAGGACGTGGCTGAGGATGGCAAGGTGATCGCCCCCGCCGGGGCCGCCGTGACGCCGGACCTGGCCGAGAAGCTGCGGGCTCTCGCGCGCCAGATGGTGGCCGTGCGCCCCTTCGTCTCCGACGACATCGTCTACCTCTCCGCCCATCTGGAGGAACGCTACGTCATCGCCCAGGCCAACGCCGTCTTGGACGAGGCCAACCACCTCCTGGAGGAGAAGATAGAGGTCCGCTTCGGTGAACACTTCCTGATGGAGCCGCCGGAGCGCGTCGACTTCATAGACGTGTCACCGAAGCAGGTCGTGAGCGTAGCCACCTCGCTCATTCCCTTCCTGGAGCATGACGATGCCAACCGGGCCCTTATGGGCTCCAACATGCAGCGACAGGCGGTGCCCCTCCTTCGACCCGAGATGCCCCTGGTGGCGACGGGCATGGAGAGCCAGGTGGCTCAGGACTCTGGCCAGGTCGTCCTGGCCGAGGACGACGGCGTCGTCCTCGCCTCCACCGCCGACGCCATCACCGTTCGCTACGACTCCGGCGAAGAGAAGGCTCACCGCCTCATGAAGTTCGTACGCTCCAACCAGGGCACCTGCATCAACCAGCGGCCCATCGTTGACCGCGGGCAACGAGTGAGCAAGGGGCAGCCTCTGGCCGACAGCTCCTCCACCGACCAGGGGGAGCTGGCCCTGGGCCAGAGCGTCCTCTGCGCCTTCATGAGCTGGGAGGGCTGCAACTTCGAGGACGCCATCGTCATCTCAGAGGCCGTGGCCAGGGACGACAAGTTCAGCTCCATCCACATCGAAAAGCATGAAACGGAGTCTCGTGACACCAAGCTGGGCCCGGAGGAGATCACGCGCGACATCCCCAACGTGGGCGAGGAGAACCTGCGCGACCTCGACGAAGAGGGGATCATCTGCGTCGGCGCAGAGGTAGGCCCCGGCGACATCCTGGTGGGCAAGATCACCCCCAAGGGCGAGACCGAGCTCACCGCCGAGGAGAAGCTTTTGCGCGCCATCTTCGGCGAGAAGGCCCGCGAGGTGAAGGACACTTCCCTCCGCGTCCCCCACGGCGAGCGCGGCAAGGTCATTGACGTGCGCGTCTTCTCCCGGCAGGAGCATGACGAGCTGCCCGCCGGCGTCAACAAGCTGGTGCGTGTCGCCGTGGCCCAGAAGCGCAAGGTCGCTGAGGGCGACAAGATGGCCGGCCGCCACGGCAACAAAGGCGTCATCGCCCGCATCCTGCCGGTGGGAGACATGCCCTACCTGCCCGATGGCACGCCGGTGGACATCATCCTCAATCCCATCGGCGTCCCCAGTCGTATGAACGTCGGGCAGTTGCTGGAGACCCACCTCGGCTGGGCGGTTCGCACCCTGGGCTTCCGCGCCATCTCTCCCGTCTTCGACGGCGCCAACGACCGCATCATCGAGGATGCACTGGGCCGTGCCTGGCTCGCGGCCCGCGCCCAAGCCATCCGGGCCGAGCCGGCCGATGGCCATGACGGCACCTATGGCAAGCACCTGGATGTCCCGACGCTGGAGAGCTGGCTGGCCAAACGCGGCTACAACGGCCGCGAGGTGCTGGACGACAACCAGGTCGGGCTGGCCAAGCGTGTCTGCCTGGAGCTGTGGCTGGAGAGCATGGGTGAGGAGAAGGTGCGCCGCCTCTCCGCCGAGAAGCTAGAAGAAAGGGCGGAGAGGGTCTGCCAGCAGAAAGGCGTGGCACCTCCCATCTTCGGCAAGCAGATGCTCTACGATGGCCGTACCGGGGAGCCTTTCGACCAGCCGGTGACGGTGGGCCACATCTACATGATGAAGCTGGTGCACCTGGTGGAGGACAAGATCCACGCCCGTTCCACCGGTCCCTACTCCCTGATCACCCAGCAGCCCCTGGGCGGCAAGGCCCAGTTTGGAGGCCAGCGCTTCGGGGAGATGGAGGTCTGGGCACTGGAGGCCTATGGCGCCGCCCATGTCCTCCAAGAACTGCTCACCGTCAAGAGTGATGACGTGGTGGGCCGCGTCAAGACCTATGAGGCCATTGTCAAAGGTGAGGACGTGCTGGAGCCCGGCGTGCCGGAGTCCTTCAAGGTCCTGGTCAAGGAACTCCAGAGCCTGGGTCTGGCCGTAGAGGTGCTAAACGAGGAGGAGGAGCGAGTGCCCTTCGTGGAGGAGGCGGCGGAGGCCCCAGAACTGGGGATAAACCTGCAGGGGTTGGAACGGGAGGACTTGCTCAGTGCTGGAAGTTAACGACTTCAACGCCGTCCGCATCTCCCTGGCCTCGCCGGAGCAGATCCGGTCTTGGTCCTATGGAGAGGTTATGAAGCCGGAGACCATCAACTACCGCACCTTGAAACCCGAGAAGGACGGTCTCTTCTGCGAAAAGATCTTCGGGCCTACCAAGGACTTCGAGTGCTACTGCGGTAAGTACAAGCGCGTCCGTTACAAGGGCATCGTCTGCGACAAGTGTGGCGTGGAGGTAGCCCGCAGCAAAGTGCGCCGCGAACGCATGGGCCACATCGAGCTAGCCTCGCCCGTCAGCCACATCTGGTTCGTCAAGGGGACCCCTAGCCGCCTGGGGCTCCTCCTGGACATCTCCCCTCGTAGCCTGGAGCGCGTCCTCTACTTCGCCCAGTTCATCATCACCGAGGTGGACGAAAACGCCCGCAAGCGGGCCCTTGAACACCTGCACGAGGAGATGGAGCGGGAGGCGGCCCGTCGCGAGAAGGAGTACACAGACAAGATCGCGGCCATCGAGGCCGCCCGCGACGAGGCCATCGTCGCCCTGGAGCTGCGCCGAGAGGAGGAGCAGAAGCGGCTGGAGGAAGAGCTTTCCCAGGGCGTGGACAAGATCATGAAGCGGGCCACG
>Ga0315277_10000239_pt1 | contig 93858 bp, 81 predicted proteins | sample YL17G05_15_MG_FD_203695 | JGI IMG/M metagenome (GOLD analysis project Ga0315277, IMG submission 203695) | Sediment microbial communities from Yellowstone Lake, YNP, Wyoming, USA - YL17G05_15 | ecosystem: Environmental > Aquatic > Freshwater > Lake > Sediment | place: USA: Wyoming | collected...
CGATCTGCCTCAAAGCCTCGCAATAGTTGGTTATGTCCGTGAGGATGACCAGCACGTTCATGCCCAGGGTGTAGGCCAGGTACTCGGCCGTCGTCAGCGTCAGCCGAGGAGTGATGATGCGCTCGATGGCCGGGTCGTCGGCCAGATTCATGAACACGACCGCGCGCTTCAGCGCCCCGGTCCGTTCGAAGTCCTTCATGAAGTACTGTGCCTCTTCGTTGGTGATGCCCATGGCGCCGAACACCACCGCGAACTCCTCTTCCTTGCCAAGCACCTTGGCCTGGCGGGCGATCTGCAGCGCGATGTCGTTGTGCGGGAGACCCGCGCCGGAGAATATCGGCAGCTTCTGCCCCCGCACCAATGTGTTCATGCCGTCGATGGTGGAGATGCCCGTCTGGATGAACTCCCGCGGATTGTCCCTGGCCCAGGGGTTGATGGCCGAGCCGATGATGTCCAATCGGTCCTCGGGAGTGATCTTCGGGCCTCCGTCCAGCGGTTCTCCGGAACCGGACATGATGCGGCCCAGCATGTCCTGGGACACTGGCATCTTCAACGTCTCGCCGGTGAACCTGGCGCCAGCGGACCGTTCGATGCCCGCGGTGCCCTCGAACATCTGGATGACGACCACGTCACTGGATGAATCAAGCACCTGACCCCGGCGCTCCTCGCCGTTGGGCAGCGTGACGATGGCGATCTCGTTGTATCCCACCGGGTCGGTCTTCTCCACGAAGACCAACGGTCCGGCGATCTGTGAGATGCTCCTGTACTCCTTGCTTACGGCCATTTACTTACCTCCCAGTGATTCGAAGGCCTTGTCCATCTCTTTGAGGATGCTCTCCAGCTCATTGTCCACTGTCTCCTCGAACTTGGACTTGCCCAGCCTGGTACGCAATGGCATGTTGGCAATGGCGTCCACCATGACATCGTTCTCCACCGCCCTCTTGGAGAGGTCGGCGAAGCGCTTGATGGTCCTCATCACTTGGTACTGGCGACTCATCGGGCAATAGGTGTCCACCGGATGGTAGGCGTTCTGTTGCAGGACGATTTCGCGGATCATCCTCGCCACTTCGAGGGTCAGCTTCTGCTCCTCCGGCAACGCGTCAGAACCGACCAGCTGCACGACCTCCTGCAGCTCTGCCTCCTTCTGCAGCACCTCCATGGCCCAAGCACGCAGCTCCGGGAAGTCCGGGGCCACGTTGGTGCGGTACCAGGAGTCGAGGGTGCTAGTGTACAGCGAGTAGGATGTCAGCCAGTTGATGGCCGGGAAGTGCCGGCGCTCGCGCAATTTAGAATCCAGGGCCCAGAAGACGCGCACGATGCGCAGCGTTCCTTGAGTGACTGGCTCTGACAGGTCGCCACCAGGCGGGGAGACCGCTCCTACGACGGAGACCGAGCCTTGGCTGCCCGAGAAGGCGTCCACGCGACCGGCGCGCTCGTAGAACTCCGACAGGCGGGCTGAGAGGTAGGCGGGGAAGCCTTCCTCACCAGGCATCTCTTCCAAGCGGGAGGAGATCTCTCTCATGGCCTCCGCCCAACGGGAAGTGGAGTCGGCCATCACGGAAACGTCGTAGCCCATGTCGCGGTAGTATTCCGCGACGGTCATGCCGGTGTACACGGAAGCTTCCCTGGCCGCCACTGGCATATTGGAGGTGTTGGCGATGAGCACCGTTCGGCCCATGAGCGGCTTCTTGGTCTTGGGGTCCTCCAGCTCCGGGAACAGGCTGAGCACCTCGGTCATCTCGTTGCCTCGTTCGCCGCAGCCAATGTAGACCACGATGTCCGCATCGGACCATTTTGCCAGCTGCTGCTGCGTGACCGTCTTGCCGGTACCGAAGCCGCCAGGTATGGCGGCGGTCCCGCCCTTGGAGATGGGGAAGAGGGTGTCCAGAATGCGCTGGCCGGTCAAGAGGGGGATGTCCGGCATGAGCTTCCGGCTGACCGGGCGACCGAAGCGCACCGGCCACTTCTGCATCATGGTGATCTCCTTTCCATCGATGACGGCGATGGGGTCCGTGACGGTGAAATCGCCCGCCTTGATCTCCTGCACCGTGCCGCTGACGCCGAGAGGCACGAGCACCCGATGGGTTATGGAGCGCTCGGGCGCGGTACCGAGGATCATGCCCTGGGTGACCTTGTCGCCCTTCTTGACCGCGGGGGCGAAGGCATACTTGACATTGCGGTCCAGAGTGGGGGCGGTGACGCCTCGGGTGATGAAGTTGCCCATGGCCCTCATCAGTTCCGGGAGCGGTCTCAATATACCATCGTACACCGAGCCCAAGAGCCCCGGTCCCAGCTCGGCCACCAGCGGCATGCCGGTGGAAACGACCGGCTCTCCCGGCCGAACGCCAGAGGTATCCTCGTACACCTGAATGACCGTCTTGTCCCCCACGATCTTGATGACCTCACCCATGAGCTTCTCTTTGCCCACTAGGATGACGTCATACATCCTTGGAGTAATCCCGGTCGCAGTCACCACAGGGCCTGCTACCCTGCTAATCTCACCTAGGTTCGCCATTTCAACCCCTCTCAGTCTTGTACAGGTCAACGCCAATCGCTCTCTTCACCTTCTCACGAAGGTCCCCTTCGCCCTTGCCCACCGGCACGACCACCGGTGCGATGCTGTCCAGCACCTTCTTGCGGGCAATCACGCTAAGAATGTCAAGATCAGTGGAACTGACCGCCAGCACTCCGATGGAGGAGTCCTGCAGCAGTTCGAGTATCTTCTGCTCGTAGTCCTTCGAAGCGGCGGTGTACACCCTCTTGATGCCCGCCAGCCTGAAACCGAGCACGAACTCCTCGTTCCCCAACACAGCTATGTCCATCAGATCACCAGCAGTCTCTTGATAAGCTCCGCATCCAGTCCGCTCTCCTTGCCCCGAGCGATGATGCGGATGTTGTCAACTTCGTTCTTCTTGCGGATCATGTAATCGATGATAGGAAGCACGGACAGCGGATACACGTGCGAAAAGGTCTCGGCCTGCTTCTGCGCGTATCGCTTCATGGCCAGGGAGACCTCGGTCATGGACTTGGTCTGCTTCATGACCTCCAGCGAGTCCTTGATATGCTCGTAGAAGGAGAACTTGGACAGCTCGGAGGCCAGCGCCTCCAACCCTTCCACCGCTGCCAGGCGGGCGAACTCCTTCTGGTTGAGCTCCTCCCCGCCCACGATGTGATAGGTCACGATCTTGTCGGCCGTCAGGCCTTCAAGCTTCAACCTCAGCAGCGTCATGAGATTGGTGGCGTCGATCTCTCGGCGCACGTAGCTCAAGAAGCGCTGCTCCGGCTTGCGCTTCGGGTCCACCGCCTGCAACAGCTTCTCGAAGTATGTCCTATCCAGGTAGTCCTCGAGCGGTGAGAGGGTTCCCTCCTTGTCATAGGCCGCGCGCACATCTTCGGGTATCGACATGTCGTAGCGCTTCAGCGCGTCAAGGACCTCGGGTATCGACCCCGGGGCCATCAGCGCGTTCAGGTCGTCCTCCTTCAATCGGCCTGCGGCCACCAGGTCCTCGCGGATATCCTCCAATGAAGCGCCATAGTACTTGCCGCGAAGGATGGTCTTGATATTCCAGGCATCCCACCGTCCCAGGTAGGAAACGATCATGTCCTGAAGCTCGCCCTGGGTGAAGCCGAGGATCTCGGTGTACATGCGCGCCAGATTGCGGCTCGTGCCCAGCTCGATGAGGTTGACGCCGTCCCAGCGGGAAGCGAGCTCGCTCATCTCCGTCTTGTATTGGGTCTCGCCCAGGAAGCGCCCGATCTCGTTCAGGTCCATCAGCATGAACTTGGGGTAGTTGTCCTTTGTCAGGAGAAGACTCTTCTTCGCCTTGACCCTGGCGCATGCGTACGGATAGTTCCCCTTCTTCTTACCCAGGCTGGGCCACATCACTTCACCCGAACAAGAGGTTAGACACGTTCTTCAATTCCTTCTCCCAGATCCCTTCGAGGATGGTCTTGAACCGGTAGTCGAGACGGACCATTCCGTCCATGGATTCGAGCACCAGGCCGGCCTCCATGTCCGTTTCCTGCGCGGAACCGACTCCAGGTATGCCCGACAACAGCCTGCCTTCGCCCTTAGGACAATACACCTTGGGGTTGGGGATGACCTTGCTACCCCGGGCCATGATGCGGCCGTAGAGCTGCCCCTTCTCGGCGTCGCTCATCTTGGCCAAGTCCTGCAGAGCTTCTCGGAAGGCACGGTCCAGCAGCTCCTTTCTCGCGTTGAGGATGATCCTCTTCGCCTCCAGCTCCGCGCTTGAGGTCTCCTGTTGCCTCAGGCGCTTCAGCGCCTCCTCGAGCTGCTTGTCGCGCTCCTTCTGTTTGTTGGCAACGTTCTCTTGCGCCAGCTGGAGGATGGATGTCTTCTCCTTCTCCGCTGATCGGATGAGCTGGTCGGCGTCCCTTCTGGCGCTCTCCAGTATGTCTCCGACTACTTTGTCCAGCGCCATGAACAGGCCTCACGAAAGATGCCCGAGGGCGCTCACATCTTGGTCCAGAGCAGGATCGCCATGACCAGCCCGAAGATGACGATGGTCTCGGGAATGACGGTAAGGATAAGGCCCTTACCGAACAGTTTCTCATCCTCAGCCATCGCTCCCACCGCGGCGGAACCGATGTCCTTCTCCGCCCACGCGGAGGCAAGCCCAGCCATTCCTACCGCCAATCCCGCGCCAATCGCAATCATGCCCGATTCTATTGCCATTTCCTTTCACCTACCTTTCTGCTGTGTATTTCCTCACTATCTTCAGCGGATCGAACTTCGACCCGCCTCCAGTATAGAACTTCTGGAACAGTTCGACATAATGGAGCCTAACGGAGTGCAGCCCTGCGGACAGCACAGCAAGGACGAATATAGTCAAATGCCCAAGGGCGAAGACGACGATGCCGAAGACCAGCATCACCCCGCCCGAGGGCGCGAGCATCTCGATGGAGATCATATTGAACGCCAACGCCATTCCCGCCTTGGACATGCCGATGGCGGCGAGACGGGTGTAAGAGACGATGTTGCTCGCAAGCCCCGGCAGTTCTAATAGCGCCCTCCCGCCCTCTCCAACGAGCCCAATGGCGAGTCCGGGGAGCAGAAAGCCAAGTCCGAGGAGGAATCGCGTGTCGTCGAGACCCACGGGCTTGTTGAGTACGAGGAGGTCCAGAATGAAGACGAGCATGAACGCGCCGCCCAGCATTATCAATATCCAGCTGAACTTGTGGAAGACGGCCTGCTTGACCCCGTGCCTCATCATCTCGTTGAAGAAGCCCAGTCCGTAACCGATGAACAGGTGGATGATGCCGATCCAGATGGTGATGTAGAGCAGCATCTTCACGTCGTGCAGTTTGCTGAGTAGTCCCATCGGTATGCCGAAGGGATCTTGGGGCAGGTTGTATTGAAGCATGGACGACCAAGAAAGCTCGTTGCCGTAGGGGTAGAGCGCCTTCAGATGCGCCAGGTTTTCCCCTGGCTCCACCACCCATTGTGGCGCGAAGTGCATCCCGAAAGCTTCACCGAATAAGAATAGACCGAAGATGGTGGCCCAAATGCCACCGAAGAATAGCATGGTGGAGATGGTCTTCCACTCGTTGCTTCGCACCTTCTTCAGCCCGAGCAAACCAAGGATGATGAACGGTATGCCATAGCCGATGTCCCCGACCATGAGCCCGAAGAACAATGGGAAGGTGATCGCCAGAACATTGGACGGGTCGATCTCGTTGTACTTCGGGACCGAGATGAGCTCGGTGAGGAACGTGAACCTGGAAACCGGTTTCTTGGCCGAGGATTTGACCGGGGGTTCCTCCACAACGTGTCCCTCTGCCACGCCCGGATGCGCCTCCTCTGGGTGGGTATGCTCCTTTCGAGGGGCGTTCTCCAGTACCTCGACGTGCACGTCGTCGCTCAGCTTGTCGTGCAGCTCTTTCTGCACTTCGGCGAGGGCTTTGGTCGGCACCCAGGCGTCGATGACGAAGGAGTGCGCCGTCGCTCCCGCCCGCAGGGGGAACTCTGCCTTCTCCACTTGTATGCTTAGATGCTCCTCGGAGGCGAGGATGAACGTTTCGTGCTTCTCGCGCAGTTTGGCGATCTTGCCCTCCGCCCCCTCCAACGCCGCGGTCAGCGCTTCGATCTCCTTATCTAAACCCTTGACCACGTCCATGGGATTGCCCTTGCCAGGGGGTACGGGCACTTCGGTGAAGCCCTGCTGCGCCAGCACGCGCTGTGCCTCCGCTGCCTCGGACCTCCTTACGAAGACGGCCACGAACTTGCCGTCGGTGGATCTGAAGAATTCGAACTCGTGAACGGCCTCGTTGATGAGCGCCTCGGGATCGGTTCGGACCATGCCAGCGAAGACGGCGATGCTCTCGTACCCCCGGTACAGGTCCAGGTCCACGGGCAATGAGGTGAACGGCTCGAGCAGCTTTCTCTGGTTCTCCTGCTCGTGCATGCGCCCCTGGATCTGGTTGCGCGTCTCCACCGCGCTAGATATCTCCGCTTCCAAGGAGATGATGGCGTCATCTATCTCCTTGTCTATCCGGGAGGTCTCGACCTTGTCCTTGAGCGGTTTGGCCACGACCTCCAGGTCCTTCTCCACCGCGCGCAGCTTGAGCAGCTTCTGAGAGGCCTCCGAGGCCACGGGCAGCGGCGAACCGAGGTTGAAGCCCGCCTCTTCCGACGAGAAATCGATGGGATGGATCGCTTCCAGCCGGTAAAGCTCGTCGATGGTCTCCTTGAAGCGGTCCTTGGATCCCACGATGAGGATCTTCGTCATCTGCTCAGGAAGAAGCATCAATAGTCCTCTCGAAGCGGTCCTTGAGATGTGCCTTCGCCTTGGGGACGTTGCCGGCCGCCTTCGACTTGAGACGCTCCGCCTCTTCCCTACCTTTGCACAGGAGGTCCTCGCGTTGGTTGGCGATCCTCGCCTTCTCCTGAGCGAGCGCGGAATCGAACTCCGCCTTCATCTTGTCGTCCGCGTCCTGGACCATCCGCACAGCATCGCGGCGGGCGGATGTGGCGATGGCCTTCTGCTTCTCCTCTGCCTCGGTGATTGTCTCCTTCGCCTTGGCTTCGGCCTCTTTGATCTTTAGAAGTGTTTCGGCCCTACTCACAGGCTTGTCCCCCGAAGGTGAGTCGGGAATACTGTGTCAATATAAATATGCTACGGGCGCGCAGGTTGTGGGAACACTAGTAAACAATTGAGAAATCTGGACCGCACCCTAGCATGGAGCTCCGGGAACCGTATCAATACCTACGATTCCGGTGCTTCCGCTGCAACCCCTAGACACGCCGTACGACCGTCATGCTTTCGTTCAGAATGCCCCGGGAGAGCTCGTCGATGTAGTCGTCCCTGTAAACCACTTCCCGGATGCCTGCGTTTATGAGGATCTTGGCGCACATGACGCAGGGGAAGTTGGTGGTGTAGATGGACGCGTCCTTGATGCTCACCCCGAAGTACGCCGCCTGGATGACGGCGTTCTGTTCCGCATGCACTCCCCGACATAGCTCGTGCCTGGTGCCAGACTCCACGTTGTTCTGCTGCCTTACGCACCCTACCTCGGCGCAGTGCTTGATGCCTTTGGGCGCGCCGTTGTAACCGGTCGAAAGCACTCGTTTCTCCTTGACGATGACCGCTCCGACCTGGCGTCTGAGGCACGTCGATCGGGAGGAGACCAGTTCGGCCATGCTCATGAAGTAGGCGTCGTTGTCCGGCCGCGTCATCTGAGATGTGAGCTTCTCCTCCCCTCAAAAACCTTTGCCGGAGCGTTGGCGACCGGCGTCGGAGTGGCAATTGACCAGCTGGCAATCACCGCACATATAAATAGCAAGATGCGCAATGAAGCCGCCGTGCCCGAGGCGGTCCAGCGAGTGATCGGAGTGCTGAAGCGACTCCGGGTGTTCCTGATCGCGGGGGCGATCGTGCTCTTGATCGTGGTCGGCCTCTGTGCATACAGCGGCATCTGGCCCCCCCTGGTCGTGGTGGAGTCGAACTCCATGCAGCATTCTGCCACCACCTCCTACATCGGCGTCATCGATACCGGGGACCTGGTCATCATGAAGAAGGTCGCGGGACTGGGAGAGATCCGCACCTACCTTGACGGCGTAAAGGATGGCTACCAGACCTACTCGGAGAATGGGGACGTGGTCATCTATCGTCCGCTCGGCACGCCGGTGCGCACCCCCGTGATACATCGCGCGCTGTGCACGGTTGAATACAACCAAACTGGAAATAGCTTTGACATTCCCGCTTTGAAGGACGTACCCGCCAGCATGTGGAGCGTAGCCTACGCCCCCAAGACCTGGTACGATCTCAAGACCCAGGTGAATTTGACCGGGATTGGATACGATCAGGTGACGGTCAAGATCGACCTGAAGTCGATTCTCACCTACTTCGCAAGCCAGAGCGTAACGCCCCACGGGGGCATCATAACCTTGGGCGACAACAACCACGGAGTCGTGGACCAGAGCCCCATGGCATCCATCTGTCGGGAGCCGGTGAAGGTGGAGTGGATAGAGGGTGTGGCCCGGGGAGAGCTGCCCTGGTTCGGTCTGCTCAAGCTCTGGATCACCGGCCCCTCCCCGGAAGGCAAGGTACCGGAGAACAGTAAGACCGACCTCTTCGTCTGCCTGGCCCTAATCATCGGCATTCCCATCGCTATTGATGTCGGCGGTGTCATTCTGGAACGCAAGGGCATCGACGCCAAGGCTTGGCTCAAATCGAAGCTGCATCTGCGATGCCAGTGCAAAGGCAAGAAGGAAGATGGTGACGACGAAATGACCGCGCCCACTCCTGAGGAGCCCCCCACCAAGCCAGAGCCGAAGAAGCAGCCGCAGAAGGGCAAGAAGTCAGCGGGAAAAAACAAGAGCCACGCCGGTGGCCACCGACATGGAAAGAAGAGAAGGAGATAGGGGCCTACATCAGCGTGGTCTGTGTCTTCGGCCTGTAGTTCTTCAGCATCTGGAGGCCCTCGTCCTCCTCCAGTGTGTGCTTCGTTTCCTCGATGGGCACCGCCGTCTCGATCTCCTTGGTCCGACCTCCGCGCCCGAACGATTTCACCCGGGCATGGATAATGCCCAGCATGTCCAACTCCGAGATCAGGTCGGTAATGCGGCGCTGCGTGAGCGAGGTCAAGCCCACCAACTTACACATGTCCCGGTACGTTCCATAGACGTCGCCGGTGGTCAGCCTTCCGTTGTTCTTCTCTTCATTGACGATGATGCTGAGCAGCACTAGCTTGGATTGCGTAGGCAGGGTCTTCACCGCCTCGGTCACGCAGTCCAGCTCGATGCGGTTCTTAGCTTTGAAGACGTGTGCCTCTGTCACTCGGTCCTCGTTCCCCCTTTCCGCTGTCTCCGCCGCTATGCGGAGCAGGTCCAGCGCCCTCCGCGCGTCGCCGTGCTCCTGCGCGGCCAGGGCCGAGCAAAGTGGGATGACGGATGCATCAAGTGACCCTTCGTCGAAGGCTAGCCTCGCCCTCTGCATCAGGATGTCCTGCAATTGCTCCGCGTTGTAGGGTGGGAACACCATCTTCTCCTCCCCCAGGCGGCTCTTCACCCGCGGATCGAGGAACTCTGTGAACTTGAGGTCGTTGGAGATGCCGATGAGGGAGACCCGCGCCTGGGAAAGGTCGTCGTTGATCTTCGATAGGTGGTAGAGCACGTCATCGCCGCTCTTGTACACCAGCTTGTCGATTTCGTCCAGAACGATGATCACCACCCGCTCCTGCTCGTCGAGCTTTTCCCGGAGGATGTTGTACACCCGCTCCGTGGACCACCCGGTGAATGGTATCCTTTGGTCGAAGTCCTGAATGAACTGGTTCCCGATGTTCTGCAGAACGCTGTATGGGGTGTCGACCACCTCGCAGTTCATGTAGAGGAACGTCACCTTGTTCAGCGAGGTTTCGGCCTTCTTTATCTCGTTGCCCAGGAACTTGGCCGAGGCGGTCTTGCCCGTGCCGGTCTTGCCGAAGATGAGCACGTTGGAGGGCCTTTCGCCCCTCAGTGCGGTCACCATGATCGAGGCCAGCTGATTGATCTGCTGTTGCCGGTGCGGCAGCTCGTCCGGGATGTAGGACGGGCGGAGGACCTCTCGGTTGCGCTTGAAGATCTGCTTGCCCTTGAGATACTGCTGGAATACGTTGTCCTCCAAAGCTCTCCCCCAACAATCGCCCCCCAAGACACGGGTGCCCCGCCCCTTCATATCCGATGGAAAAGGGGACGGGGGCCCTCCGGGTTGCAGTGGAAAAGAAGCGCTCTGATACAAGAACCTTACTTTTATCGGAGTTGCGGTATCCATCGTCCTTTTTTCTGCTATCTCGGCGGCCGAGCCGGTCACCCCCACCCCTTCGTTTCCAGTGGAGAACCGCCGACCAGCGGCTTGGAGGCTTTTTTGACGGTCCCCTGTACCGCTGATGACCCGGTACCAGCCCACTTCTCCTGTCGTGGGAGCCAATTCAACGCGGCTCGTTCGCACACACACCAAACATACCGGAAGCTCGATTACCATCAGTCTCGATGTCGTTCAGGGAGAAACGGGACCGCGATGCAGAGATCGGTGGACAGAGGGCGCGTTGGATTAATCACCTTGAACGAGGACGTCGCCGAGCTGGAAGAGCTCGCCCGATCCGCTGGCTATTTGGTGGTTTTCGAGATAATCCAAAGAAGGGACCGACCAGAACCATCGACCTTTATAGGAAAGGGCAAGCTCAAGGACCTGGTTGATTTCCTAAAGGAAACTGGGGTCGACGGGGTCCTAATCAATGGAGACCTCAAACCGTCCCAACACTACAACTTAGAGAACGCGTTGAAGGTGGAGTGCGTAGATCGAATCAGACTGGTGCTGAACATCTTCACTACCCATGCATCATCAAAAGAATCCGTTCTGCAAGTGGAGCGCGCACGGTTGAAGTACGAGGTGCCGCTGCTCAAAGAATGGATACACAGCGCAAAGGCGGGCGAGCACCCCGGTTTCTTGGGGGGTGGCGAATACGCTGTCGACGTCTACTACGATCTTGTCAAGAAACGGATGGTGAAGATAGACGCTGAATTGGATCAGATCTCTTCTTCTTCGGAGATGAGAAGGAAGCAGAGAAGGAAGAAGGGCGCACATCTCGTCAGCCTTGCTGGCTACACTAATGCCGGAAAATCATCCCTCTTGAACGTTCTAACGGACGCGAACGCTTTTGTCGACTCTACCCTGTTCTCTACTCTAGCGACCACCACCCGACGGCTCAAAGGAACCGAAAAGGAGATACTGGTCACTGATACCATCGGATTCTTTCACGACCTGCCACCGTTCGTCATCGAATCGTTCAAGAGCACCATCGAAGAGATTTATCTCGCGGACCTTGTCCTCCTTGTTGTAGATGCTTCTGAGAAAGAGGAAGAGATAGAGAGGAAACTTCACGCGTCCACGAACGTGCTGCGACCGGACGTCAAGGCGGAAATAATCATATTGGTCATGAACAAGACAGATATGATATCTGAAGAGAAGAGCGTCGACTGGAATCGGTTCGGAGCATCGATGGATTATAGCGAAATGGTGTGGGCGTCGACCACGACCGGGGCGGGCGTCGACGAACTGTTGAGAACCATCATGGAACGATTCAGTTATCCCAACAAAGCCAGCCTCTCCTTGCCGTCAACGAACCAAGCAGAGAGCCTCGTGTCATACCTCTACGACCTGGGTGAGGTGGAAAGGATCGAGCGCGACGTGAGGATCGAACTCGCAGTTTCGTTGCGTGATCGCGACCTGCAGAAGACCATCGATTCGGTAGAGCGGATTGGAGGAACCTATCGTTTGATAGGCAACGAACCTGCCAAAACGAAGCAGCAGCGCCCCCTCGGGCCGCCCGCGGGCGCCGTCTAACCGGCGAGGGCAGGTTCCACAGGAAACGAAGGGGCCTCCCCCCCGGGGACGAAGCATCCAAACCCGAACCGATCCACAAGGCTCACTTGACCCCGAACTGCTTCTTCTTCTCCACCAACCGTTCTTCGCATTTGGATGGTAGCTTCCACGCCAAATATTCGACGTCGTCCAAGCTGCGAACGAAGGTCGCCTTGCTCTCCTCGGCCATGAAGGCGTTGAAGTCCCGCAGGTCACGTAGGTGGCAGGCGAACTGGTAGAGCCCGAACAGGAACGCCAGCATCCCGCCGAGCACCATCCAATAGGCCCAACCCCCCAATCCAAGGGCTTGGGTCGTAAGGTCAGCCAAACCGACCACCGCCACGAACCCGGAGACGACCACCGCGGCTAAGGAGAGCTTACCCGCATGCTCGATCAGGACGGGCTTCGGCATGTCTCGGTGGATTCCCATCCCCCATATTCATTCCTTTCCCCTCCGAAGTCTAAGGGTAAGAGAGCACGCCCCGTTTCGGAACCGGATTCCAGGAACGTGAACGCGGCACTCCCGGTCCGGGCACTCTTCATCGCCGCCTCAATCGTGGTCATCGCTCTCCTTTTCATCAGCGACTACGCGCCCAGGGAAGTGAATCTGATGAGCGAGATACGGCCAGAGGACGAGCACGTTCAATTGGTGTGCCTGCTTCAAGACGTCCGTCAGAGGGAGAACGGCTGCGTCCTCGCGCTTCGAGACGCCTCTGGATCGGAGGTACTGGCGTTCGTCTCCGGCCGCCTGATCGAGGATCTGCCTAGCACGGGGTCTCTGGTCGAGGTGCAAGCGGACGTTTCCTGGGAGAACGGCCTGTTCCTGTTCGTAAGGGAGATCCGGAAGGTGATATGAACACCGTGTCCGCCCCGGGCGCAAGCAAAAGGATTATGCACCCCCCCACCGTAGCACACCAGCGGGCCAGATGTACGTAGCCTTTGACGACACCGATTCCACCAGCTGGATGTGCACCACGTTCCTAGCCACGGAGGTGGTGCGTTCGTTGTCCCATCTGGACCTGATCGGTTGGCCGCGCCTGGTCCGGTTGAATCCCGGCGTCCCCTGGAAGACCCGGGGGAATGGGGCACTGTGCCTGCGTTTCGGAAAAGGTCGGGGCACCAGGAGGCTGGTAGGCCGCATCGGGAAGGAACCGATCTACGCATTCAAGAGCCTGGCGCGCGAACCCGACCCGGAAGAGGTTCTGGCAACGGCCGGGGAACAGCTCAAGCATTGGTCCATGATCAAGGAGGGCGCCAGTCCCGGCCTGGTGGTCAGCCGCAGCCCGCCGCGACCGCGATCGTATTGGGAGGCGGTGCGAGGGATCGTGCCCCGGAGCGATGTGGATGAGGAACTGCGGCGCATCGGGGCCAGGACCTTGGAGATGGAGGGCGGCCGGGGAGTGATTGGCGCAGCGGCGGCCATGGCCTGGCGGCCGAGCGATCGCACCTTCGAAGTGCTAGCCTACCGTGAAAGGGACCGCTGGGGAACACCCCGCGAAGTGAGCACCGACGACGTCCGCTCCTTGGACCAATGCTTCCCATCCACGTTCAACAACTATGACAAAGGGCTGGGGAAAGTGGCCATCGCGCCGCACTCCCCCTGCCCCATCCTCCTCGGTATCAGGGGAGAGGATCCGGACGAGCTTGTCGAAGCCCTAGCATCCATCAGGTCTGAGGAGAAGGACCGCTGGTTGCTCTTCATCACCAATCAGGGAACGGACGACCACATCATCCGCCGCTGGAAAGAGCTGCTTCCGAATCGCTCATATTCGTTGCTGGCAACGGTGGCGAGCCTTCCTCGGGCGATCGAAGGGGGCCACGTGATCTTCCAGGTGGAAGCGCAGGGGCGAAGAAAGCTGGATTGCGCGGCCTACGAACCGTCGCGCTCCTTCCGGGACGTGGTCAAGAAGCTAAGACCAGGGGACGAGGTAAGGCTTCTCGGAGAGCTCCGCGAGCGGCCCCGCACCCTCAACATCGAGAAGCTGCAGTTGATATCCAAGGCCGAGGTCAAGGTCAAACGCTCCAATCCCCGGTGCCATCATTGCGACAAGAGCACGCAATCCATGGGAAGGGCAGGGGGATATCGCTGCAAGTCCTGCGGCCGCAAGGCGCCCTCATCCGCGGCCGAGATCGCTAGCGAGGCAAGGGACATCGCGCCTGGATGGTACGAGCCCCCGGTCTGTTCCAGGCGGCACCTCTCCAAACCCCTCAAAAGGCAGCGGGCCAATCGCTATACGTTTTAAGTCGAACATACTAATCGACAATTTAATATACGGACACTTGGTTGAAAGGCACTGGTGCGGCGTTCGGGACCACCGCACGATTCGACATCATCGGAGGCAAGGTCATGCAAGAAGTCGTCATCCTGAGCGCTACTAGGACTGCCATCGGCAAGTTCGGTGGCACGTTGAAGGACGTACCGGCGCCGGAACTGGGTGCGGTCGTCATCAAAGAGGCGGTGCGTCGGGCCACGCTCAAGCCCGAGGACATTCAGGAATGCATAATGGGCAACGTCCTCAGCGCTGGCATCGGGCAGAACCCGGCGCGGCAGGCGGCCATGAAGGCGGGCCTGCGACCGGAGATCGGCTCGTTGAACGTGAACAAGGTGTGCGGCTCCGGCCTTAAGGCCGTGATGTTGGCGGCGAACTCCATCCGCTCCGACGAGCATCAGGTCATCGTGGCCGGAGGCATGGAGAGCATGGACCTGGCGCCTTATCTGCTGAAGAACGCCCGCTTCGGCTACCGCCTGAACGACGACAAGATCGTGGATTCCATGGTCTTGGATGGGCTGTGGGACCATTTCAGCAATATGCACATGGGGCTGACCGCGGAACGTGTGGCGGAGCGCTTCCACGTGTCCCGCGAGGACGCCGACCTCCTCTCCTACCAGAGCCACATGAAGGCGCAAGCGGCCACCGTCGCGGGCAGATTCGAGAAGGAGATTATCCCTTACGTCATACCCTCCAAGAAGGGCAACATCGAGCTGAAGGCGGACGAGGGCATCCGGACGGACACCAGCATGGAGGCGCTGGCGAGACTGAAGCCGTCCTTCAAGGCCGACGGCGTGGTGACCGCCGGGAACGCCTCGCAGCTGAGCGACGGAGCGTCGGCCCTGGTGATCGCCTCCCGAAGCTACGCGGATGAGCACGGCATCGAACCGATGGCGACCATCAAAGGGTATCATACTGGCGGCGTCGAGCCCAAGTACATCATGGAGGCGCCCATACTCACCACGCGGGAGCTGTTGCAGAAGCTGGATCTGAAGATCGACGACATCGAGCTATTCGAGCACAACGAGGCCTTCGCCACGGCATCGGTGGCGGTCAAGAAGGAGCTGGGCGTGCCTGACGATCGCTTCAATGTGAACGGGGGCGCGGTCGCCCTGGGCCACCCCATAGGCTGCAGCGGAGCGCGAGTGCTGACCACCCTGCTCCACGGGATGGTGGACAGGGGTGCTCGCACGGGCCTGGCCACGCTCTGCCTGGGTGGGGGAAACGCGGTCTCCATGGTCGTGTCCAGATAGAACCTGCGAGCCAACGTCCGCTTCATCAGGCACGGGAACGAGATTCTCGCCCCTTCACCGTGGCAACCCTAAATTTAATAATGCATAAGTTATGCATCACTGGGATTCAGAATGCCGTCTTTGGATGAGCTCTTGGCGACAGTGGAAAGCTACCGCAATGACATGGTGGAGGCGTTGACCGAGCTGCTGAGGATCCCTGCTATCGGTCCGGGGAGCGGTGGCGAGGGGGAGTTCGAGCGCGCCCGCTTCGTAAGGGAGCTGGTAGAGAAGTGCGGCTACGAGGACGTGGAGATGTTTGACGCGCTAGACGAGCGCGTGCGGCTGCGGCTCCGACCCAACATCGTCGCCCGGAAGCGAGGGGCATCAGAGCAGGCGGTATGGGTGGTTTCCCACATGGACACCGTTCCTCCTGGAGATCTGGATTCATGGACCTACCCTCCTTTCTCGCCCAAGGTGGTGGAGGGCAAGCTCTACGGCCTGGGGGCAGAGGACAACGGCCAAGCGCTGATAGCATCGCTATTCGCTTCCAAGGCGCTCAACCAGATGGGTCTTGAGCCCGAGCGCACCATGGCCCTTGCCATAGTCTCGGACGAAGAGGTAGGAAGTGAAAAGGGCATCAAGTTCCTGATCCGAGAGGGGGTGTTCCACCAGAACGACTTCATCTACGTTCCGGACTACGGGGTCAGCGATGGCAGCGTGGTCCAAGTGGCGGAGAAGCACATCATTTGGCTGAAGGTGCATGTGCAGGGGAGACAGACCCACGCTTCCACTCCGAGCAAAGGCATCAATGCCATGAAGGTAGGCAACCAGCTCATGAACTTCCTCTTGGAGCATCTGAACGCCAAGTATGGCATGCAGGACGCGGCCTTCCTTCCACCGGGGTCGACCTTCGAGCCGACCAAGCGCCTGCAGACGGTGGGCAACATCAACACCGTGCCCGGGGAGGACACCTTCTACCTGGACTTCCGCGTGCTTCCGCAATACGACGCCGAGGAAGTGCTGGAGACGGTGAGGATGGCGGCCAAGGTCTTCGAGGACCGGAGCGGGGCCAAGGTCAGCGTGGAGCCGGAGCAGTTCACCAAGAGCGGGCCGCCCTCGAACACCGATTCGGTGGCCATGAACAGCCTGGCCAGCGCCATCAAGCGCGTGCGCGGGGTGGACGTCGTTCCCCGCGGCATCGGTGGGGGAACGTGCGCCAACCTGTTCCGTCTGGCTGGCCACGACGCCTATGCCTGGGAGACGGTGGACGAAATGGCGCACACCGTCAACGAGTACTGTCGCATCGACAACCTGGTGAATGACGCCAAGGTGTTCGCCACGCTCATGGCCAGCCTTTGCTATTCCAGCACGATCCGCTGAAAGATCAGTTGATCCCGGTGGCACCTGGGCCAGGTATTCGAACGATCAGGAAGCGAAAAGCCTGTCGACCATCCAATGGCTGTCGAACTTGATGATCTCCTCGTACTCTTGACCGGTGGATAGGAATGCGATAGGCTTCTTGATGGTGTACGCGATCGACAATGCCGCTCCCCCCTTGGCATCGGCGTCGATCTTGGTGAGCACCACCGCATCGATGCCCACTTCCTTGTCGAACGCAAGAGCCTGTTCGATGGCATCGTTGCCCGCCAACGCGTCGCCCACAAAAACGATCAGATGCGGCTTGGCCACGCGCTTGATCTTCTTCATCTCGTCCATGAGGTTGACGTTGGTCTGCATGCGCCCGGCGGTGTCCACCAGGACGACGTCCCTCTTGCGCGCCCTTGCATGCTCCACCGCGTCGTAGGCCACCGCTGCCGGGTCTCCCCCGGCGGTGTGCTTGATGACCTTGGTGGCCAGCCGGTCCCCGTGGATGCTGAGCTGCTCGATCGCCCCGGCGCGGAAAGTATCCGCGGCGGCCAGGACCGTGGTCAGGTTCATCTTATGCAGGCGATGGGCGATCTTGGCTATGGCCGTGGTCTTGCCCGTGCCATTGATGCCCACGAACATGATGACCACCGGCCTATCGTGCTTGATAACGAACTGGTCAAAATCGAAAGTGTTCGTTTTGAGCACATTCTCCACCGCGTTCTTGAGCGCCAGGCGGACGGCGTCCTCCACCGAGAAGCGGCGGTCCACGCGCTTGCCTTCCAGATCGGCGCGCACCTCTCGCTTGATCTCCTCCACCACGGGAAGCGCCACATCGGCCTCCATCAACCCGAGCTCGAGGCTCCAGAGCACCTCGTCCATGGTTGCTACGTCGATCTTCTTGCCCGAGTCCCCTACGACCTCCTCTGCCTTCTCGGGAAGGGGCTCATCCTTCTTCTTCTTGGTAAAGAGACGCTTGAGCGCCTCGAACAAAGAACCTCACCGGCCCTGAGCCTTTTGCAGGCGATCGTACTCGGCCTGCACCAGCTGTGTGAGCTGCTGAGCCCGAGATTCGACGGCCATTCGACCGTCGACTATCTTCTTCAGTCCGTCCGTCATCTCCGCGAGGCGCGCCTCGATTGTCTTCAGCGCTTCCTCCACCGGCCGTTCCACCGTCAGGCCGGACCCCACTCCGACCAGGGCTTTGTCGCTTGAGCCCACCTTGGCAAAGACGAAGGAGTTGCCTCCTACGGGGACGAGTATCTCCGAGCCTACGGACGCGTCCTTCCACTTGCTGAGCGTCTCCTTGGCCCGGGAGTATTCTTCTAGTGAGAGCTGCACGATCTGCTGTTGTTCCGCCAGCGTCTCCGCTTGCGCCCGGTAGAGGTCGAGGGTCGCCAGTGCCTGGCGGATCTCATCCTCCTTCACTTGGGACCACCACCGACCTGGTGCCGGACGACCGGGTCAGTGATCTCATCGTCCTTGAGTGCCACGAGTTCCTTGATCAGGACGTCCTTCCTCGTAACCTTGTGCCTGGAGCCGAAGTTGGAGTAGATGCTCTCCACCGCCGCCTTTTCATCCGCGGCCGCGATCTCCACCTTGAAATCCTGGAGGTCGTTGCGGTACTCTCCCATTTTGATCCTATAGGCACCGGTAGCTCTGAACGCTTTCATATGCATGCCTTCCGCCACAGAAGCGGAACTTACGAATAAAGCTTTTGCTGATTGGAGGGGCACATGCTTACGCTTGGCCGCACCTTGCATTGTTACTATCCAGGCAAGGGCTTTCCTTCTTTTTCGGTCACGGGAGAAAAGTGCGCGCTGCATTGCGATCACTGCCATGGGCACTATCTGCGCGGGATGAAGAAGGTGAGCACGCCCGAGGCGCTCCTTCGTGCCGCCCAGGGACTGTCATCCCGAGGGGGCAGAGGATTCCTGCTCAGCGGCGGCTGCGACCAACGCGGCCGGGTGCCCCTTCTGCCTTTCGTGGAGGCGGTGCGCCAAGCGAAAGAGCGATACGGACTGGAGGTGAACATCCACACCGGCATGCTCGATATCAAGGAAGCGAGGGCGCTGGTACGCTCGCGAGCGGACTGCTATTCCGTGGACGTTCACCAGACGAGGGCGGTCATCCAGGGGGTTCTCCATTCGCCGATGGACCCGGAGGATTACGAGGATACACTCGCCTCGCTCTTCGACGCCGGCGCGGAAGGGGTGGTGCCACACGTGACCGTGGGCCTGGAGGACGGGAACGAGGACGCGATGGAGAGCATCCGCCTCTCCGCCCGGTATCCCATCCGGTCGTTGGTGCTCCTGGTCTTCCTTCCGACGCCGGGAACGCCCCTGCAGGATTGCCAGCCACCGGCGGACGAGGAAGTGCTCCGAGCGATAAAGGAGGCGACGATGCTAGCCCGCTGTCCGATCATCCTGGGGTGCATGCGTCCCCGCGGTCGCCGGCGACTGGAGAGAGAAGCGGTACTTCTGGGGATCAGGCACATGGCCATGCCCTCCCCGGCCACAGTGGAGTGGGCCGTCGCGGAAGGGTTCGAAGTCCTGCGCGCAGAGCGCTGCTGCGCCCTTCAGGTGTAGATCGCGCCGGAGGAATACCTACGTTTCATCGGAATCAAATAAGCTATCCAGGCCCCGTAGGCAACGATGAACATGAGCGCGAAGAACGGCACGTAGCTGAGGAAGACGGGAGACAACGCCGGATGCACGGAATAGTCGATGCTGGTGGCCGTCGATTCCACAGTATCCAGGACGATGTAGTATTTCCCGTAGGGTAAGTTCTTTATTTCGATACTAAGAGCTGGATTGGCCTCGTAATCATAGATGTTGATGCGGTATTGGACGAGGAGCGAGATGTTGTCCTTGGAGTGATTGAAGTTCTTCTCCGAAACGACGTAGACGCGCGCCACTCCGGAATTGGCGTTTACAGTGATGTGGTTGACGGATGACAGCCCGAGCGGATCGCGGTCATAGAACGTTGCATAGGCGGTCGCAGCATGGCCGCCGGTGTTGTTGATCCTTCCTTCGGCGGCGAAGGAATCCTCAATGGCCTTGGAAACGAAGGGGGCCCAGAGCAGGAAGACCACCACGGCGGAGACGATGGCCACCAGCAGCGCCCGTCGGATCGCTCGCTTGGCGACGTAGTATCTGGTGCTGTCGGAGCGGATGAGCCGCATCTCCAAGATCTTGAAGAAGAACGACTCCACCGCGATTATCAGCACCATCAGGAGAACGAAGTAGATGAAGGAGTTGATCGGCAAGTAGAAAGGCACCAGGCTGGCGCGGCCCTCGGCCAGTATTACGAAGATCGGTATGATGAGGGTCAGGGCGATCTGGACAAGATATAGGTACTTCTTTATTCGGCGCACCTGCGCCATGCGTATTCCGCCTGCCAACTCATCCTTTCCACTGAGCATGAATCCCAGCGAAAAATGCTCGCCTCCAGATAAATACTTTTGCCGCCCACGGTCTAATCCAGAGAATCGGTCCCGGAGAGCGTCGCTTCCCTCCTGCAGATGAAGAAGAGGGCGGCGAACTCCGGCACATCCACATCCCCCCGGAGGATGAACCTCTCGCCTCTAAGGGCGACGTCCACATCCCGGTTCATGTGCAGCCTGATCGGCTCATCCGTGAGGGTGTCCGGCACCGCGTCCCGCAGAGGCTCGAACTCATCTAGGTCAGCTCTTCGCATAGGGACGACCCTCAATCCTGTCTTCCCGTGCAGGGAATGGGGCATGCGGATCAATCGCTTGATATCGCTGGTGACCGGTTCGTCCACCTCACCTGCCAGCCGAGGCTTGAGGTCCATGTCCACCAGCCGCAGGAAGGCCGTCTGATGCTTGTCCCGGACGTTGGCCAGATTGCCCTTCGTCAGTATGAGGTCCCGACCCCTTCTCCCACGAGCTCCTTGGAACAGATCCTCAAATAACCCGGTGACGACCTCCTCCCTTTCGCCCTGGAATGCTTTATATCGGACCATCGCGTCCTTCGGTCCCAGGCCCTCCATCTCATCTAGAAGGGAAATGAGCCCCGGGCGCACCTTCCCCCGCCAGCCGCCCCGGTCCTCTCCCAGCAGAACGCGCGTCTTGAGCGACCGGCTGCCCGTCTTGATCCGGATGCCCACCCGGGCCTCCTCGGGCACGAGCCAATCAACGCTCAGATCGGTGCCGGTGACGTAGTCCACGATCTCTCTCCTCTCGTGGGAGCGCAGCGAAAGCACCCGGGGATCGAAGACGTGCGCATGATATCCCCGTCCACCTGAGAACGTCACCTTCACCTTCTTCTCATCGAACCCGAGGTCGCCCAGGAGATATTCGTCCAATAGGCGGATCATCTCAGCTTTCACCCGGGCCAGCATCTCGGTGTAGGTCAGCTGGTCCGCCCCGGGGATATGGTCCGCATCCAGGTCGAAGATGAGATCGGCGCCGAGCCACTTCTTGTCCTCCATCCGCTCTGCGTCCGGTATCTCATAATAGGCGGAGGAGTAGTAGACGTGAGCCGGCACGCGTTCCTTCAGGAAGGCATGCAGCTCCGATTTCTTCGGGAACGCCAAATGCCTCTGCACGAAGCTCTTGTCGAAGAACATGAACCCGAACTCCCGGCGACCGAAGCGATCGGGAGGCGGTGGCGGGCGCTCCACGTAATACGTGCGGAATCGCGACATCATGAACTCGGTCTCGCCGGCCACGCTCACACCTAGAAGTCCAGCTCGAGGCATGCACCTCTTGGCTTTTGTAAGTTGAGCCAAAAGTTAATTATCGCATACAAATTATCGAGGTCGGAGCCACGGAGGGGTTAAGATGAAGGCGTACGTCAAGATCGTATACTCCAGTGAGGGAAGATCGCCCAAGGAGGCCGAGGAGCTGTTGCGGGGGTTCGGTTTCGTCCGGGCCAGGGGGACGAACACCTTTGAGGCCGAGGTCCCCGACGCAGCGGCAGGCATCGAGAGGCTGGAGGCGCTGCATGCCGGCCTCAAAGGTCAGGGGTTCATCTACGAGCCTTCCGTTGGCAGGCCGCTGGAATCGCTACCCGGACAGCAGTTGGGATACAAGGAGCGCATGGCCCGCTGGAGGGACGCTGGCCTGGACACAGAGGAGCTGCAGGACCTGCTGCAGTTCGATGTGGAGCGCTTCAAGAGCCGCGGTCTGGAGATGATGCGGTCTCAACTCGATCGGGTGGCCGTGGAACGGGAGCGCGAGATACGCGAGGCCGAGGCGCGGGAGAAGATCGAGCGGGGGCGGGAGAAGATAATGTCCGCGGTCCAGTCGGAAGGAGGGCAGACCATCCAGCAGCTCCTGGCCATCACCGGCGTGGACGAGGACATCCTCACTCAGATGCTGGACGAGCTGGTCAAGAAGGGCAAGATCGTCGCCCGGCAGAGCGGGAGGCGGGTCGCCTTCGTGGGGGTCTGAGGTTTCAGGCCGCTCAGACCCAACCTCAGGTCGCTCATGGCAACGCTTTTGTAGAAGGTCAATTAGGGTTAAATAGCAGCGCTTTCATGAGTGGGAAAAGAGGTGAACATATGGGAGCATTTGGATCGACCCTGAGGATGTTGGGTCTTTTCGTCTTCATGTTCGCGTTGTTCGCCGTCGTTGGCTGGCTAGTGGGAAGCTACCTTATGGGCAGCTGGATCATCGGCTCGGTGGTCTTTCTGGCCTTCGCGGCGCTCATGAACATGATATCCTACTTCTATTCATCCAAGATAGTGCTCTGGTCGTACAGGGCGAAGATAGTCAGCGAGAGCGAGTCCCCGAGGCTCTATCGGACCGTGAAGAAGATAGCCGACCAGTCGGGCCTTCCCACACCGAGGATCGCTCTGGTGCCCTCCGAGACCCCGAACGCTTTCGCCACCGGCCGCAACCCCAAGAACGCGGTCGTGGCGGCGACGGAGGGCATCTTGAGATTGCTCGACGACCAGGAGCTGGAGGGCGTGCTGGCGCACGAGATGGCCCACGTCAAGGACCGGGACATCCTGGTCATGAGCATCGCCGCCACGCTCGCTGGAGCGATCTCCTTCGCCGCGCGCTGGGCGCTCTGGGGATCGATGTTCGGCAACCGCCGGGACAACGGGGCCGGAGTACTGATGATCGTGGTGGCCATCACCGCGCCCATCGCTGCGTTGCTGGTGCAGCTGGCCATTTCCCGCAGCCGGGAGTACAAGGCCGATGCCGAAGGGGCCAGGCTCATCGGAAAGCCCCTGTACCTGGCCAGGGCACTGGAGAAGTTGGAGAAGGAGAACCGCCGCAAGCCACTGAAATTCGGCAATCCCGCGTCCGCGGGGCTGTGGATCGTGAACCCGTTCTCCGCCGGTGGTCTGGTGCGCATCTTCTCTACCCACCCGCCGACCAGCGAGAGGGTGGCCAGGCTGCGCAACATGGCCAACGACATGGGTCAGTTCTGAGCCCCGCGAAACGCCTTTCCCCTTCTTCTGTTGCCGTCAGCATCTCAGAGCAAAAGCATATCCATCAGATCGCAGCGTTCGAGGAACTGGTAGCCTTTGGCCACGTTCACCACCTCGTCGATGAGGCGGTGCACGTCCGTGCCCACGGAGACTCGGACCTTGTTCTTGAAGGCCCGGTAGTGCTCCTCCGCTCTCTCGTAGTACGGAACGCCCTTCTTTTTGTACAAGGAGGCGGTGTTCACCTCCACGAAGAGGCCGCAGGATTGCAGCAGGTCCGCCACCTCGCCAGGCGTAATGCCACTGAACACTCGGACGATATCCGCGTGCACCAGGCCGCAAGGAACCTTCAGGCGGCTGAGCAGCCAGTCCAGCTCACTCAGCGTGGTCCCGCCCATCTGCTCGTCGTTCACATACTCGAAGAGCACCAGGTCCAGTCGGTTCAGGTCCCCTACAGGCAATGAGCGCAGGTCGCAGCGCTCGGGAGAGGTGTCGATTTCCACGCCTGCCAGGACCCGTAGCCCGCCATCATGTTTCCGGTCCAGGTCGCGTATGTTTGATAAGTATCCGTCCATCTGTTTCGAGGTCAGGCATCGAGGCACTTTGGAGGTTTGGAAGTGATCGGTGATGGCCACGTGCGTCAATCCACCCTCCGCTGCCCTGGCCGCGATCTCCTGAGGGGAGAACCAGCCATCGGAGAAATGCGAGTGCGTGTGGAGGTTGATCAGCGTACCTGCTCCCATTTCTCCAGCTCCTGCACGCTGGACAAGGTTCCGCCCCGCTTGATCTCCTCGCGGATGCGGTTCTCGCGTTCCAACACGTCGACGGAGCGGTTCGCCACCTCCACCGCATGTTCCTGGGGGATAACCACCACCCCGTTCTCGTCCCCGACGATCCAATCTCCCACGTGCACCGTCTGTCCTCCGCATACGATCTCATGGCCGATGCCCCCGTATCCCTTGGGCTCGCCGGCATGCGGCACGATGTGCCTGGAGAAACACGGAAAGCTCATCTCTAGAATGGAGTCAATGTCCCGGGCGGCCCCGTCGATGACCACGCCGCTCACTCCCTTCAATTTGGCGCTCCAGGAGGCGAGCTCCCCCCAGACCGCGACATCGCTCCCTCCCACGTCGATGACTATGACATCGCCCTTCTTGGCCCGGTCGATCGCTTCCACGGGCTTCGCCCAATCCCCGTTGGCCGTGAGAACGGTCAGCGCCCGTCCCACCATCTTCTGTCCGTGGGCGATGTGGGGATGGATCCCGGACATCACCCCTCGCTTGTGCTGTGCATCGGCGATGTTGGGAGTGGAGACCCTTGAGAACGCTTCGAATAGCTCCTCCCAGGCGTATTTCCTTGAGAGCTGGAGCGGGACCTTCGCCCCGGTCATCGACTTCTTCACGGCTTCGGTCGCGGAACGCACATCCTCGGCCTTGATTATTCCCCCGCCCACTATGATCACGCTCGCGCCCGAGGAGACCATCTTCCCCGCGCTGCCGGCATTGATGCCTCCGGCGACCGCCACGGGCACCGATACGGCAGAGGACACCTCCCGCACCAGCTTAGCCGCGGAGACCAGCCCCCTCATCTGCTCGTCTATGCCCACGTGCAGGCAGACGAGGTCCGCACCCAGCTCCTCAGCCCGCCTGGCCGCTTTGGTCGGAGCGGGCACGTTCATCAGGTCCACCATCACCCGGGCGCCGTAACGCTTGGCCGTCAGACATGCTTCTGAGATCGTGCCTTCGTCTGCCAAGGCCATGACGGTGACGATGTCCGCGCCGGCCTTGGCGGCGATCTCCACCTCGAATCCGCCTACGTCCAGCGTCTTGGTGTCCGCTACCAACGTGTTCCGGGGGAACGCCTTCTTGAGCGCTCGGAGCGATTCCGAACCCTCCGATTTCAGCAAGGGGGTGCCGACCTCGATCCAGTCCGCCCCGCCTGCCACCGCCTCCTTCGCGATGGCGAGCGCGCGTTTCAGATGCATGAGGTCCAACGCCACTTGGAGCACTGGTTGCATATGACCGCGCTAGAAGGCTTGAGGCTAATAATCCTTTCCGGGGGGCACTGCAAACCCTAATAATCCTTCCGTGGCATGACTCCAGCGATGGCCACTAGCGCGCAGCGAGGTAGATGCGTCACCGGCATCGATGGATTGGACAACATCCTTGGCGGGGGCATCCCCACCTCCAATATCGTGCTGGTGACCGGTCCGTCGGGCACGGGCAAGACCACCCTGGCAATGGAGTTCCTGGCCCGAGGAGCGGTCCACGGTGAGATCGGGATCATGGTGACCACGCAGGAAGGCCAGGAGAAGCTCCTCTCCAACATCCCGCGGCTGGATTTCTTGAAAGAGGCGATGTTCAAGAAGGGCACGATCACCATCCTGGAGCTGGCAGAGGTCCTGAGGTCAGCTGGAGTCTCGCCCACGCAGATGGACGAGGCGGCGGTGGACAAGCTGGTAGGGGCGTTGGGAAAGGTGGTATCCACCGCCAAGGTCACGCGCCTGGTCATCGATACCGTGGACACCATTCTCACGGACGTGAAGGATGAGACGCTGGATGCCATCCTCCTCACCCGGCTGAGCGAGGTGCTGTACAAGGAAGGCTGCACCGCCATGCTGGTCTCCAGCCGAGGAACGTCCGGCGTGCTGGCAGCTGTATCCGATGGCATCGTGTTGTTGGGCAACCTGGACCGGAAGGGGGACCTGCTGCGCACCATGCAAGTGGTGAAGATGAAAGGCACCAGTCACTCTCGGGCCAGGTACGTGATCGATCTTACATCGTACGGTGTACTCGTGACCCCGTTGTTGAAAGGAGGGAGCTGATGGCCGAAGAACTGCATGCGCAGGTGGCCGCGAAGCTGGAGGAGATCGGCCCCTCGGTGGCGGTGGCGCTGGAGCTGAAGGTCGATAGCTACTTCGATGTTATCCGTGGGCTGGTGGACGACTTCAGCGCTCGCAAGGGTCTATGTTGCTTCTACATCACTGCCTCGGTCCCATCATCCACCCTATCCAATGCCCTCGTGGCGCTGGAAGTGGATACCAAGGACGTTCGCTTCGTGGACTGCATCTCGCACACCCTCATGGGCAAGATCGAGCCAGGGGAGAGGGTGGCCCACGTCGAGAGCCCGAGCATGCTGGAGTATGTGGTGCTGAAAATTGAGTACTTCGCCCGTCAGAACGAGGGAAAGAAGGCGCTGGTGATTATCGATTCCGTGAACTCTTTCGCCATCCACAACGACATCAAGATGCTTTCGGAGTTCTTCACCGTGCTCCTCAACTCCCTCAAGGTGAGGGAGGCATATCCGGTGGTGCTCTCTCTGCCCGATTCCCTGAAACCGGAGGTCAAGGAGATGCTGGCACTGGTGTGCGACTATACGTTGACGATTTGATTTGATGTTCGTAGGACCTCGATTGTCCTAGCGACGACAATTTCAAGGTTCCAGATATCGTCGCAGGATGTTGTCGGAATGATTCTGGGATAGCAATATTTATAAAAGGCAACAGACAAATGACCTACTCACTGTAGGGCACGACCCTACGTTAGGAGGACTGAACAATGAAGAAAACTTGGAAGCTGAGAAAGAACGCCGAGGCAGTGTCCCCGGTCATCGCTACCATCCTCATGGTGGCAATAACCGTGGTACTGGCAGCGGTGCTCTACGTCATGGTCATGGGCTTCAGCTCGGGAGGCGGAAGCAACACGCCATCGATTGCACTGACCAAGACCGCGGAACCCACAGCGGGCAACTATAGGATATCCATCGTGTCAATCACATCCACGACGGTTAAGCAAACGGACATCACGATAATCGTGACCCCCACTATAACCGCCTCTGGATGGACGAAGTCAGGCGCGACATACCTGGGAGCGGGCGATTACTTCTTTGTGAACGGCACGACTGCAGTGAGCTACACGATCCTATTGAGGTACATCCCCACCAGCAACTCGATGGGTACCCTGACCTTCACCGGCGGCTAGGCGAGAGCAGGGCATCCTGACGCAAACCCTTTCTGGGGGGCGATCCCCCCAACATCCGATTTTCTATTGGCTGCTCTTCTTGGCAACGACAATCACACGAAAGGCAATCCTATTATCAACTCAGTGTCCTAGGGTGTCTGCTGATGACCGAGAGCCGCCATTCAAATATGCCATATTCCAAGTTATATGATGAAATCATCCGAGCCCTCAGGGATCAGGAAATGACCACCGAGGAGATACAAAGGGCGTTGGATCCCATTGTTGGCCAGTGCCCAGATGAAATCGTCCGTGAGCTGGCAAGGATGCGCCGTCAAGGGCTAATCAACGGTGAAATTTCGCAGGAGAAAGGCGGCTGGGTGTGGTGGGTGGAGAAGAAAGACTGAGGGCGGTTCTCGTCCAAGGCTCATTCGTGCATAGGTTTGGCATCCGAGGTCTGGGCTTCCTGCAACTTCTTCCTCTTTAATTTCACGGCGGACGGCTGGTAGCAGACCACGGTCGTATTCGCCACGTGGTCCGACCAGCGCTGCCTCGGATCCCCTTCCATGCCCAGGCCCGCGAAGAGATCGAAGGGAAGGAAGGCATACCAGAAGACCTTGGGCACGCTCCGCACCACCGCCTGATGGAACCGCCCCTTATCGCCCATGGATACAACCCGCAGATGAAGCAGCTTCTTCCCGATGGTTTGCCCAAACCAGCCTTCCAAGATCGCAGAGTACAGGAACCAGCCCACGCCCGAGAATACGCCAGCCAACAGCACGCTCGTCGCTGAGCTCACGTTCACCAATGCCAAGGAGATCGGCACTGCTACGATGGCCGCGTCAATCGACCCGGCGGCAATCCGTTTGAGCCAGTGCCTTCGAAAGTCTCCACTCTGCTGCAATAGATCATATCCAGTAGGCATCCCATCCACCGGGCCGTATATGGGTTGTCGCCAAAATAAACCTTGTCCCGAAGGACGCCACTCAGCTCGCCCGTCTGTCATCACCCATCAGAGCTGGGTTTGTCATCATGGTGGCATGGCACGTTAGCGAGGAATGGACCGATAAACCTAGCGGGCCCGGGAACGGGTTTATCTCGGGGCGTTCCATACCAAGAGAGAGAACATGGAAGACGCGCAGGGATCGAAGAGACGGACGAGGCTCAGAGCGACGTTCCTCATCGCCTATATCGCAATCATAGCAGCGGCAGCGGTCCTACTTCTTCCGACCTACTGGTATCTGTGGCTCATCATCACCCTCATCGGGTTGATACGCACCGCCTCGTGGTATGTGCCGCGAACGACCTACCTTTGCTCTAAATGCGGGAAGGAGTTCAGTGCCAGACGCGGTTCCTTGCTCCGGCCCATCGCCGCCGATCTCTATAGCGACACCGCCAAAATCAAATGCCCGAAGTGCGGCAGCACGTCCAGGACTCAGGTCAGCAGAAGGGGGAGCAAGTGACGAAGAGGGAGCCGCTCCGGGCGATCCGCTCCAAGGACAGAGCGAGGCTGATGTGGAAGTCGCCGCAGGTGGAGAGCACAAGGAGGAAAGTGCTATTCATCTGCACCCGCAACTCCATCCGCTCGCAGATGGCGGAAGGCTTCTTGAACCACCTCTATGGCGATCGGTACGAAGCCTTCGGCGCCGGAACCAGGCCGGACAAGGTCCATCCTTTGGTGATCGATGTCAGGGCGGAGGTCGGCGCGGACATCTCCCGGCAGCGCTTCGAGAACATCGAGGAGATGCTCGACCATTACTTCGACGTCGTGGTCACCGTCTGCGACTCCGCACGTGAACAACGCCCCATCTACCCCGGTGGAGCGGAACTCGTTCACCACCGCTTCGAAGATCCGGCCATCGTCGAAGGCCTGATGGAAGAAAGGCTCGAGAGGTTCCGCCGGGTCCGGGACGAGATCCGCGCCTGGATAATGCAACGTTTCGGAGAGCGAGCGCCATGATCCCCATCTTCGTGTACGACCAGGGCGAGTGCGATCCCAAGAAGTGCACCGCCAAGAAGATGTTGCGCTTCAAGCTGGCCCAGCCCCTCTCATCGTTCAAGAGCATCCCCCGAGGGAGCGTGGTCCTCAACCCCCTGGCGGAGAAGGCCCTTTCCCAGGAGGACACCTCCAAGGCGAGGCATTTCGGCCTGGTGGTCATGGACCTCTCCTGGAACCGGATCGAGGGCTTCCCTCCCGTCCGCGAAGGCGCGTTCTCCAGGGCGCTCCCCTTCCTGCTGGCCGCCAATCCGGTCAATTGGGGCAGGCCGCTGAGGCTCACCAGCGCGGAAGCCGTGGCCGCCGCCTTGTATATCATGGGGGAGAAGGAGCAGGCGAGGCTGGTCATGCGCAAGTTCTCCTGGGGGGAGCAGTTCCTGCTTTTGAACGCCGAGCCATTGGAGCGTTACAGCGAAGCTGAGACGAGCGCGGAGGTGGTCAAAATCCAATTAGACTACGTTCAGCCCCAAGAGGAATCAGGGCGCGAACGCCAGTAGGCGGCGGACCAGGGTAATGGATCGAAGGTATGCCAGATGCTGCGACCAGACAACACCCCGCCAACACCCACCTATCCCTTTTTTATTAGGGAAGCGCATATTGGAAGCCCCGCCTCTAGCTGCGGGCCGAGGTGACCGCTTTTGCCGTCCGACTACACCGATGAGGACCTCATCGCCAAATGGGAAGAGTTCTTCGAGACCAGTGGGCAGAGGGTCAAGGTGATCGAGGTCGCCGACCTCTACCCAGAGCAGCGGAGCGTCTTCATCCCTTATGCGGAGTTGGACATGTTCGACCCGGACATGGCCGATTACCTATTGCATCATCCTCTCAAAGCCCTCCTGCTCGGAAAGCTGGCGGTGCGCAAGATCGTGCCTCCAGGTCGGGAGAAGGTGGAAGTGAACCTGCGCCTGACCGGCCTGCCAAAGGACAGCAAGGTCGAGATCCGGAGGATCAGAGCGGACCACCTGGGCAAGCTGATCGCGGTCGAAGGGCTGGCAAGGAAGGCCACCGAGGTACGACCGAAGATCACGGACGCCTTCTTCCAGTGTGCTCGATGCGGCTTCGTCATCCGAGAGCCGCAGGAGGGCATGTACTTCAAGGAGCCGTTGGAGTGCTATCGAGATCAAGGCGGCTGCGGAAAGACCACCTCCTCGACCAAGTTCAAGCTGCTCTCGGAAGACTCCAGGTACGTGGATACGCAGAAGATCGAGATCCAGGAGAATCCAGAGGGACTGAGGGGAGGGGCGCAGCCCGAGAGGCTCACCGGCTACATCGAGGACGATCTGGCCGGTGCTATCTCGCCCGGGGACAGGGTCATTCTCAACGGCGTCGTGCGCTCGGTGCAGAAAGGCGCCGTGCAGAAGTCCACCCTCTTCGACATCAACCTAGACATTCTCTCCGTGGAGTTCAAGACCCAGGAGTACGAAGAGGTGGCGATCAGCGAGGAGGACGAGCTGGAGATCCTGCGGGTCTCGCGCGATCCCGAGCTCTTCCAGCGCTTCATCGCCTCCATATCGCCCACCATCTACGGCTACGACAAGGAGAAAGAGGCCATCGCCCTGCAGCTCTTCGGCGGAGTGCACAAATCCCTGGACGACGGAACGAAGATCAGAGGGGACATCCACGTCCTGCTGGTCGGCGATCCGGGCGTGGCCAAGTGCGTGACCGGGGAAGCCCAAGTGATGTTGGCCGACTGCTCATCCCGGCCGATAAGGGACATTGTCGATGAAGGCTTGGTCCAAGGCCCGGTGGAGAAGGTGGACGACGGAGTGCACGCGCCTATCGAGCTGAAGGTCATGGCCTTCTCCAGCCGGGGCGCGATAGAGCCTGCGAAAGCGGTTCGAGTTTGGAAGCGCACCGCTCCGAAGAAGATGCTCCAGATCACCACGAAAGGCGGAAGGAAGCTGTGCGTCACGCCCACCCACCCCCTGTTCGTGCAGAACGGACCTCGTATTCAGTTCCGGCCTGCCTCGCTCATCTACGAAGGGCAGCACATCGCCATCGCCACCGGTGGAGGGGAGTGCGGTCCGGACGAGACCCATGGCCTGAAACGCGGCCTGAACTGGGACGTGCTGTTAAGGAAGGAGGAGATCGATGCCCCCGAGCCCTACGTATACGATCTCGAGGTCGAGGGAGTGCACAACCTCGTCACCAATGAGATCATCTCTCACAATTCCCAGATCCTTCGTTACATGGCGGAGATGGCGCCGAGGGGAATCTACGCCTCAGGCAAGTCATCGTCCGCTGCGGGCCTGTGCGTGCATCCCGAGACCAAGATCATCGTCGACGGCAAGCCGATCGAGATAGGCAAGTTCGTGGAAACGAAGCTTCGTAAGCCGAAGGAGATCAAGCCGGGCATGTGGTCGGAGGCGTGCAACGGGCACGTGGTGGATTCGGTGTGGGGTGGTCCGACCGAGCCTCGAAAGCTCAAGTCCATATGGCGAATAAACACCCCTTCATTTCTTGTGGAACTCGTGGCGGCCAGTGGGCAGAGGATAACGCTAACGCCGGAGACCCGGGTCAAGGCGCGCCGCTTCGGCATGGCGGATGCCTTCTCCCGTTCCTCGGACCTGATGCCGGGGGACGAGGTGCTGCTGCGAAACGAGGGCGGACTAGAATGGATGAGGCTGCAGGACAAGCACGAGATGCGGGAGAACCTGCCGAGCTACGTCTACGACCTGACGGTCGAGGGGTCACACACCTTCGTGGCGAACGATTTCATAGTGCACAACACCGCCGCGGCGGTCAAGGACGAGTTCGGCGAGGGCCGGTGGACGCTGGAAGCGGGGGCGCTGGTGCTGGCTGACCAGGGGCTAGCCAGTATTGACGAGCTCGACAAGATGACCGATCAAGACCGGAGCGCCATGCACGAGGCCATGGAGAGTCAGTCCGTCTCAGTGGCCAAGGCCGGCATCACCGCCCGGCTGCAATGCCGCTGCTCCATCCTCGGCGCCGCCAATCCAAAGTACGGGCGGTTCGAGGAATCGCAGTTCGTCGCCGACCAGATCGATCTTCCTCCAGCGCTCATGTCCCGTTTCGATCTTATCTTCGCCATGACGGACAAGCCCCAGGCCGAAAAGGATGCCAGGATCACCAAGCACATCCTGGGCGTGCACCGCCGGGGCGAGATCCTCCGCAGAGACGACCTCTCGGACGTCGAGGCCTCGGAACTGGAGAGGATGCTCAAGGAGACAGAGAATCTGGAGCCCTTCTTCTCCAAGGAGTTCTTCCGCAAGTACGTGGCTTACTCAAAACGCATCATACCCATCCTCAGCGACGACGCCATCAAGCTCATCAGCGAGAACTACCTGCGGATACGCAAGCAGGGAGAGGGCGAAGGCAAATCCGTTCCTATCACGGCCAGGCAGCTTGAAGCGTACGTCAGATTGGCAGAGGCCAGCGCCCGGGCAAGGCTGAGCAAGGCCGTCACCTTGGGCGATGCTCAGAGAGCGGTGCAGATCGTGGAATACTACCTGGGCAAGATCGCGGGCGAGGATGGCATGCTGGACTATGACATCATCGCCACTGGCATCTCCCGGTCGCAGCGGGAGCAGATCGTGGTGATACGGGAGCTGATCAAGCACAACGCGGACCGGGAGAAGGGCATCAGCATCGAGATGCTCATCCAGCTGGCCGATAACGACGGCGTTCCGGAGGAAAGGGTAAGGACCCTGCTCAAGCGCCTTCTTGACAATGGAGAGGTGTTCCAGCCCTCGGGTGGGTACTACAAGCTGGCCTCCGAGGTGGGCGAATGATCACCGTGCGCATGTACCGTCGCGGGGGAGAGGTCGTGGTGGCGGCGTGCGACAAGGACCTGGTGGGACGGTGTCTCAGGGAAGGCGAGCTGCGTTTGGAGGTGTGCTCCTCTTTCTACGAGGGTGAGGATGCGGACGAAGAGACATTGGTCAACCGTCTGAGCATGGCCACCATCGCCAACCTGGTCGGCCAGAAGACCATAGGCATCGCTTCCAAGCATAGGTTGATTAATGAAGAGTGTGTAATCACGATCCAAGGCGTGCCCCACGTCCAGATGGTGAAGATGTAAGATGTTCTGCGTCCGCTGCGGGCGTGAAGGCTCCACCTATGAGAGCCTGTGCGTCGAATGCTTTCTGAAGAACAATCGGTTCACATCTGTTCCAGATCACGTGGATCTCTTCCGGTGCGCCTACTGCGAGGAGTACCTCATCGAAGGCAAGTGGCGCAAGTTCACCTCGCTGCCGGAGGCCATCCGGGACGCGGTCAGGCGCTCCATCGAAACGAAGAGGGGAGCGGACCTGACCCAGGTGAAAATGAAGATCGAGGAAGCGGACGTCAAGAACTTCCACGTGCACGTGCTCTCCACGATCGAGTACAGCGACCTGAAGCTGGAAGAGGAAGCGAAGACCACCGTCCGCCTGAAAGGCACGGTCTGTCCGCGCTGCAGCAAGATGGTCGGCAACTACTACGAGAGCATCATCCAGGTCCGTGGCCGGGAGCGGAAGCTGACGGAGAAGCAGAAGCAGCACCTGCTAGGGGAGATCACCTCCCGGGTGGAGGAGGCCCAGAACGATAACCGGGAGATGTTCATCAGCAAGCTGCAGGAGGTGCCCGGTGGTCTGGACGCCTACCTCTCCTCCATCTCCTTGGGGAAGAGCATCGCCAAGACGCTGGCGGAGAAGCTCGGGGCGGAGGTCAAGGAGTCTTCGACCCTGGTAACGCAGAAGGAGGGGAGGGACGTCTATCGCGTCACCTACCTGGTCAGGCTGCCGGCCTACATGAGGGGCGAGGTCGTTCTTCACAAGGCGAAGCCGCACCTGGTCATGGCCATTACCTCCACCAGCACCAAGTTGTTGGACCTGAAGACGCACGAGCCGGTGAACGTGGGCAACATGGAATTGCACGAAGTGAAGGTCATCGGCAAGATCGAGGACATACACGAGGCGGTGGTATTGACAGACTCCAAGCGCGAGGTGCAGATAATGCATCCCCGGACCTTCGCCACCGTGGAGGTGCGCAAGCCCCAGCACTTCGAGGTGAGCGGGGAGACGGTGCGGGTCTTCGTTCACGAGGAGGACGTCTACCTAGTGCCGTGATCAGTCCAGGAACTCATCTTCCTTCTCTTGCACCAGTTCTAGGAAGAGCTCCGCTGCTCTCTCCACCTCTTCCCTTCTTCCTTTGATGACCACCACGTTCCCCTTCTCCCTCCAATCCTCCTTGGGCAGGGAAGCGATCCGCACCTGGAACTCCCTCACCAGCTGCTGGAACAGCGGCTCCATGGTCGTTTCCCGCAGCTTGATGCGGAGCTCGCGCTCCACCAGGCCTTCGGAGACGATGCAAGGGAGGACGTGCAGCGCGAACATCGCCATCATCTCCTTCGGGAATCCAGGCAGGCAGAGGATGCGCATTTCCCCCGCTAGCGCATCGATGCCGCAGGCCGCCCCGACCGGATTGCGGAGGGCCTTCGACCCCTTGGGCACTTTGGCCATGAGCAACGCTTGTTCGCTGGCTTTGGGCCGACGTCCATGCATCCTCCGCAGCGACCCCTCCAACCAGGTCTGGGCTTCGGGATCGATCTCCAGAACCGCATCCAAGTACTTTGCCAGGGCGTGCCTGGTCACGTCATCCAACGTCGGGCCAAGCCCGCCCGTCACGACCAGCAGCTCCGTCCCTCGAGCACGCGCAGCTTCGATCTCCGCCACGATGGCATCCAGGTCGTCCGCGACCACCGCCATCTGGGAGAGGTAGGCTCCTCTGGCACGGACGGTCTTGATCATCTCCGTCGGATAGGGATCGACCTCACCGGTCAGCAATTCGTCGCCAATCAGCATCAGTTCGATGCGCATGCCTCTCCCTCTTCAGAAGCGCAATACGTCGGAATAACACCATCGTCGTCGTCCGGCAGAGCGTTCTACTTATGAACCCAAGGCAATATTGGTCCCGGGAACATGAGGACCACCAAGCTGGTGGAGGACGTGACCATCAACCTTCTGCGGATGGCGGTGACCTCCTTGCCCGAGGACGTGCTGACGGCGCTGCGCCTGGCGGAGGAAGAGGAGACGAGCGAGATCGCACGGATCCAGCTCCGGACGATTCTGGCGAACGTGGAGATGGCCGATCGCCGCACCCTGCCTATGTGCCAAGACACCGGGTTGCCAGTGTTCTTCGTCTCCGGTCGGTGCATTCCTCATCTGGAGGAAGCCGTCCGCCGGGGGGTCGCTCGGGCCACGTCCGAGATCCCTCTGAGACCGAACGCGGTGCAACCCCTGACCCGGGCGAACCCGGGCGATAATCTCGGCAAAGGAATGCCTCACATCCATTTTCATCCCTCGGACGAGGACTTCACGGAGATAACCGTCATGCCCAAAGGGGCCGGCTCGGAGAACATGAGCGCGCTCTCCATGCTCAACCCCTCCCAGGGAGCGAAGGGCATCAAGGCCTTCGTCCTGGACACGGTGGTGGCCGCGGGAGGGAAGCCTTGTCCTCCGACCATCGTCGGGGTGGGGATCGGCGGGACCGCGGACGAGGCCATGTTGTTGGCGAAGAAATCGCTGCTGAGGCGGCTTGACGTGCCCAACAAGGACCCGGACCTGCGCCGCCTCGAGGAAGAGCTGAAGGACGCGCTCAACTCCTCGGGCATCGGGCCGATGGGGCTGGGAGGACAGACCACGGTCCTAGGGGTACTGATCGAGGACGCGTTCACGCACACTGCCAGCCTGCCCGTGGCGATATGCCTGCAGTGTTGGGCCTCCCGGCGAGCTTCGGCCCGCATCTTCAAAGATGGCCACGTGGAATACTCAAAGGAGGGATTCTGCTGAAGCTCAGGTCGCCTTTGTCCGAGAAGGATGCTAGGCAGCTGAAATCGGGGGATACCGTTACTCTGGACGGATTGATCTTCTCAGGCCGGGATGAGATGCACATCCGAGCCTTGGAATACGCCCGGGAAGGGCGGAAGTTGCCGTACGATCTGCGTGGGGGGGTCATCTTCCATTGCGGTCCCATCATGAAGAAGGTCAACGGCCACTGGAACGTGGTGGCGGCCGGCCCGACCACAAGCTCGCGCATGAACACCATGGAGCCGGAGTTCATCGAGAGGTTCGGCGTCCGGGCCATCATCGGGAAGGGAGGAATGTCTCAGCCCACGGTGGACGCCATGGTCAAGTTCGGTTGCGTCTACCTGGCGTTCACCGGAGGGGCGGCGGTCTTGGGCGCGGAAGGCATCGTCGAGGTCAAAGGCGTGGAATGGCTGGACCTGGGGATGCCCGAGGCGATGTGGGAGCTAGCGGTGAAGGGGTTCGGTCCCATGACCGTGGCCATCGATGCCCATGGCAACAGCCTCTACAAGGAGGTCGATGCCAAGGTGACGAAGAACGTTGCCGTGGCGAAGAAGAAGCTGGGCCTACTCGGTTGACCCATCGTCCTTCCCTTTCTGCTCCTTCTTCTCTAGTTGCGAAGCTTCATCCCCTTCGAAGGCCAGCAGTTTCGGGTTCTTGGCCCCCTTGCTCCGAATGAGGAGCGCCACCATCGTCATGAGGATGGCGATGACCAGGCCGACCACCATCAGCGAGTGCGTCAGGTCCAGGTCGCCTATGAAACCCCTCAGCCCCTCGACCGGCGCCAGCTGCATGGAAAGGTCCAGCCGCTGCTCGCGGTTCGGAGCCACGGAGATAGGTACGAAACGTTCCTGCAATCCGGCCTTGCTGAACTGCAGAACGTAATCGCCGGCGATGACATTGTTGAGCGAATAGTTGCCGTTGGCGTCCGTCTGGGCTTCCTTCATCGTCTGCGAGCCGGACAGGAGGACGACCTTCACTCCCTCCTCAGGATTCCCGCCGAGCGACACCCGGCCGAAGACCAGGCTGAACTGCGGTTGGAGGGTGAAGGTGATCTCGACGGACGAGCCGCGAGTGACATCCACCGGTTTGGGGTAGTAGCTGTCGTTGTAGCCGATCTTGGACGCCTTGGCCACGTAGGCACCTGGCTGTACTCCATTGAAGCTGAAGGCGCCGAAGGGGTTCGTGCTCGTGGCAACATAATCCTTGGCGCCACTCAGGGTGATGGTCACGCCTCCTAGGGCGACCTCCCCGGACGTGACGTGCCCCGAGACATGGCCGAGCACTTCGCTCAGGGTGAATTCCAGTCCGGTCACGTTCCCTGGTCCGACGAGCACGTTGTGGTATGTCACATTTGCAGTGCGGTTGACCATGGCTGCCGAGAGATTGTACGTCCCCGCGGGCAGGGAGATATTGTAGTTCCCGGTGACATCGGTCAATGCATGGTAGCTGAAGTGGGTGGTGACATTCGTGGCGCTGACGTTGACGTTGACCAGGGGCACGCCGGTCTCGTTGACCGCTGTGCCACTGATGAAGAACGGATTGAGCGGCCCTGCAGCCTCGGCTGGCGACGGAGGAAGAACGCTCAGCAGCATCAGCAGGAGCGCGATGGTCAGGATGGCGGGTCGCTTCAAGTCAAGCACCGCATTAGGCTGGAAGGGGATAAGAACCTTTCTCGCCACCCCCAGGACGATCGTCCTCGGCCGACCGTGTTTCTCGACCAAAGAAAGCGGATCGTTCTCGACGAAAGGAGTTCACGATCATCCGAACGTACCTTCTCAAGGAACGAATGCCAGAGGTCGCTCGCCTGGCTCCGCCCACCTCCCCGAAAGGTAGTAATAGGGGCATGGCCAATGAATCGCGCTTTCAAGGCATCGAGGACGAGATGGAGAGAGTAGCGAAGAGGAGCACGAAGCAAGAGGTCATGGGCCTCATGGAGCCGCTCATCGCGGAGTGGTTCAGCTCCAAGTTCAGCGATCTCACGGAACCGCAGTCATACGCCATACCGATAATCCACCGGCGGGAGCACGTGCTCGTCTCCTCGCCCACTGGCTCAGGCAAGACCATGACCGCGTTCCTGAGCATCATCAACGAGCTGTTCAAGTGTGCCAAGGGCGGGAAGCTAGAGGAGAAGATCTACGCCGTCTACGTTTCCCCCCTGAAGGCGCTGGCGAACGATATCAACCGCAACCTGGAGGAGCCGTTGCGCGAGATATCCGAGCTGGCGCGCAAAGAGCACGTCGACATGCCGAGCATCAGGGTGGGGCTGCGCACGGGCGACACCCCCCAGGCCGAGAGGCAGCGGATGCTCAAGCGGCCTCCGCACATCCTCATCACTACCCCGGAGTCCTTGGCGCTGGCCCTGGCCGCTCCCAAGTTCCGGGAGAGGTTCGTCTCGGTCGAGTATCTCATCGTGGACGAGATCCACGAGATCTGCGATTCCAAGCGCGGCGTCTTCCTTTCCCTTACTCTGGAGAGGTTGCAGGCTCAGGTGAAGAAGCAGATCACCCGCATCGGTCTCTCGGCCACTCTCGCTCCCATTGAAGACATAGCCCAGTTCCTGGTCGGCTACGACAAGGGCAAGGGGCGGGACGTGAACATCGTCGAGGTCAAGACGCGCAAGAACCTGGACCTGAAGGTGCTCTGCCCCGTGGAGGACATGACCACCCTTTCCTACGAGGTCATGAACTCCCGCATGTACGACCTGCTGAAGGGGCTCATCGATTCGCACACCTCCACCATCGTCTTCACCAACACCCGCAGCGGGACAGAGAGCGTGGTCTACAAATTGAAGGAAAGGGGCATAGAGAGCATCGAGGCGCATCATGGCTCTCTGGCCAAAGAAACGAGGCTGGACGTGGAGGAGCGGCTGAAGACCGGGCAGCTCCGGTGCGTCGTCTCCTCGACCTCATTGGAGCTGGGCATCGACATAGGCTTCGTGGACCTGGTATGCCAGATAGGCTCGCCCAAGTCCGTGGCCAAGGGCATGCAGCGCGTCGGCCGGAGCGGGCATTCGCATGGGAAGACCGCCAAAGGTCGCATGATCGTCTTCGACATGGACGACCTGGTCGAGTGCGCTGTCCTTTGCCGCGCAGCTCATCGCAGCAACATCGATCGTGTCACCATTCCAGAGAACTGCCTGGACGTGCTGGCGCAGAGCATCGTGGGCATGAGCATCGAAAAAAGGTGGGAGGCGGACGAGGCCTTCGATCTGGTGCGACGCTCGCATTGCTATCGCAACCTGAGCAAGCAGAGCTTCTTGGAAGTGCTTCGCTACCTAGGCAGTCGGGAGGGCTTCGAGGGCGTCTACTCGAAGATATGGCTGGACGAGGATGAGGGGCGCTTCGGCAAGAAGAAGGGCGGGCGCATAATCTACTTCCTCAACCTAGGCACCATTCCGGAGGAGGCCAATTACAAAGTGGTGAACGAGCGTGGAGCCTTCGTTGGCGACCTATCGGAGAAATTCGTGGAGCGCCTGGCGCCTGGCGACGTCTTCGTGCTTGGTGGTCGCTCCTACGAATACCTGAAGACCAAGGGCATGAAGGCCTTCGCCCGCTCCGCCTCCGGTCGCAAGCCCACCGTGCCGTCCTGGACTGGCGAGATGCTGCCCCGCTCCTTCGACCTCAGCGTGGAGATCGCCCGTTTCCGGAGGGAACTGGCGGAGCGTCTCGATGAGCCCGAGGACGAGGTCATCGATTGGCTGGGCCGCGATTTCGACATCGACCTTGGTTCTGCGCGTTCCATAGTATCCTATTTCAAAGAGCAGCGCTCGGCCGTGAACCTCATTCCCAACGATCGGACGTTGGCGGTGGAAGGCTATCTGGACCGGGGGGGCAAGCACAACGTCATCTTCCATTTCCCTTTCGGGAGAAGGGTGAACGACGCTCTCTCCCGGGCGTACGCCTTTAAGCTCACCCAGCAGCTCGGTTCAAATGTTTCCGTGTCGGTGCTGGACGACGCCTTCATGATCAGCGTGCCGCGTCAAGTGTCCCTGGCCGACATGCGCTCCCTGGTCAAGAGCGACGAGCTCGAGGGAGTATTGCGCAAGGCCATCAAGGACTCGGAGATATTCAAGCAGAGGTTCCGGCACACCGCCTCCCGCTCTTTCATGATACTGCGCAACTACAAAGGCAGGGAGGTGTCCGTCAACCGGCAGCAGGTCCGCTCGGGATATCTGCTTGACTACCTGCGCAACCTGGAGCACGTTCCGGTCATCGACGAGACATACCGCGAGATCCTGAAGGACGTGATGGACCTCGCCAACGCCCGGGCGGTGTTGGAGGGCATCGAGAAAGGGCAGATGGACGTGGCATGCATCGATTTCTCCTCCGCTCCTTCGCCGTTCGCGCACAGCATCGTGCTGGCGGGCATATCGGACATAGTGCTCATGGAGGACCGGTCCGCACTATTGAAGGAATTGCATCGCAAAGTGCTGGAAAGGGTGATGGAGGGCGATCTGGACCGCTTCGAGTTCGAGCGGGAGGCGGTCGTCTCGTACTTCGCCAGGAAGCGCGGACGCGTTTCGACCAAGGACGAGCTGGTGACGTTGCTCAAGCGCACCGGCCCGCTGCACATCTTCAAGGAGCGCGGGCGCAGCGTATATCCCTACTCCGACCCGGACAAGGCCACCGTGGATGCATGGGCCTCGGAGCTGCTGGAGGAAGGAAGGATCGCCTCGGTCCACATCGAGGACATCAACTACGTCGCCTCCGAGGACCTCTCCACCTACGCCCCTTTGCTGGCCAAGGACCGAGAGCTGGGCGAGACAGAGAAGAAGGCGCTCGAGCTTCTTGCCGACTCGCATTCGGCCGCGGAAGTGGCTGAGGGGTTGGGGGTGGACGTCGACAAGGCACTGCGCGCCCTCCACGTGCTGGAAATGATGCAAGTGGTCGGGCGGGTATCGCACAAGGAAGGCAAGTGGCGCTATCGAAGAAGGAGCATATCGCTCTCCTCCAAGCAAGAGGCGCTGGACAAGGCCATCATCACCTTCCTGGGGGCGTTCGGACCGGCATCGGCGGATGAGGTTGCCTTCGTCATCGGACAAAAGGAGGCGGAGGTCGCCAGCGCCCTGTCCGCCCTGACGGCGGAGGAGATCCTGGATGAAGGAAGGTTCGTCATCTCCGAGCGGACGCAATACATGCTCAAGCTGGACCACCTGCGCCTGAGGACCGGGGGCCAGCGGGTCTATGATTCCCGGACCATCGACTCCTATCGCAGGAGAAAGGGAGAGGGGCCGTTCCAGAGCATCGAGGAGTGCGTGCGCTTCTTCGGGGAGATGGGCATGCCGGTGGACATACACCGTCGAGTGCCATCCTTCGATGTGGGAGATTGGGAGCGGCTGCGCACCAGCGGCAGGCTGCTATTGGGCCGCTTCCGGCGCGCCCGGGTCCGCTACGTGCTGGATGAGGATGCAGCTCTCTATGTGGCCGCCTATCGCATGGCCGGCCTAGGCGAGCAGGACCAGCGCATCCTGAACGTGATCGCCTCCTATCAGGGCATGAGCATGCGCCAGCTGATGTCCGAGCTCGGCCTGGAGAAGGAGGAGCTGAAGGAGAGCCTCGACCGTCTGGACCGGAACATGTATGTGGTGCGGAGGTACGACGAAGGGGAGGAGTGGGCTCGGGAGAACGTCTACCTGCCGTTCGAGGCCAAGGAGTTCGATGGGGACGCGGTCGTGGAGCTGGTGCGCCGCTTCCTACTGGCCTACGGTCCAGTGCCGCTCTTCGCCATGACCAGCTATACTGGCTTCTCTCCCGATCAGGTCAAGCGGGCGCTCTCCCAGCTGGAAGTGAGCACCATCACGGTGAGCGAACTGCACACTGAGATGTACCTGCTGGCGGAGGAGGCGGAGCGCTTGGAATCCTTCGTTCCTTCCGAGGAAGGCACGAAAATAGTCTCGCTCTACGATCCATCCGTGCAGCCGATGTGGGCGGAGATCGCCTCCCGTTACGGAGACGGCTGGGTCTTCCCCATCCTGCACCAAGGGCGCCTGGTCGGAGCGGCGGAGAAATGGAACATGAGCGGATGCGTGGAGGTCCGCTCCTTGGACCTGGACCATGACAAACTGCTCGCTCCGGCGCTGGAGGCCATCGATCGCATGATGACCTTCTACAAGCTCCTGGGCTACGATGTCGTCCGGCTGCGGGAGGTATTGGGCAAGGACGCGGCGGAAGTGCCTCCAGAGGTGGACGAGATCCTGCGACAAGGAGGGTACGTGGCCACCAACGGCCTCTACGTCAAGGGTCGCTTCACGGCCAAGGTGTTCACCCGGGATCAGGTCTTCAGCTACGTGTTCCGGAAGCAGCGCGTGCTGCGCTCGCGCCGGTTCAGGAACATCCTGGAGGCGGTCAAGTCCACTGGAGGGTTGCGCTCCGAGGCGGACGCGTTCCTTCGCTCCAAGGTCAAGGTACCGTTGAAGAAACTGGCCGAGCAGGGGTTCCTGGTCCGCGGCATCGGTGTTCCGGAGTTCACCCTCTACACCACCTCGGAGTATATGTCCCTCTACTCCAAAGCGAAATCCGTTCCCCTGGACCAGGACATGCGCTCCCTGCTGCAGATCATCATCGAGTCGGGGACGGTCTCCAAGCGCAGGCTCTTCGACCTCTCCCCCGTGGGCGAGAGGAGGACGAAGGAGGCGATGCGCCGGCTGCACCAAGGTTCGCGAACCTACCTGGACGGGGCGAATCGCATTCGCGCCTCGACCGAAAGCAGGCTCACGCAGCGCGAGGCACAGAAGGAGGTGGTCCGCCTGCTCTTCCGCAACTTCGGGCTCTTCAGCGCCGAGAACCTCTCCCGCTTCATGAAGTTCGAGCTGCGCATGCGCGACCTGCGCTCGATACTGGCCGAGCTGGAGGACGAAGGTTTCCTGGTCAAAGGATTCCTGATGCAGGATGATCAGACCATGCATTGGGCGCTCGCTAGCGAGATCGAGAAGATCGGACCGTTGTCGAAGGAGGAGTTCGTGCTCACTCCCATGGACAATCTGTGGTACTACATCCAGCCGCAGGTGAAAGAGCGGTTCGGGACCTGGTGCTACGTCCTCTTCCGAGGCCCGGAGATGGTGGGCATGTTCCGGGCGCGCAAGAAGGGCAGCGACCTCATCATGTTCGAGATGCAAGGCGAACAAGGTCTGAAGGGGTCGGTGCGGAAGCATCTTCGCGAGATAGGCCTGGTCCTCAACGAGGCAGAGGCGGACGAGACCCCGGAATGGGAGGTGGAGGAGTTCTACGAGCTCACCCACCCGGGCGAGGACTGATCAGTCCTTGCGGTCCAGTATCAACTGGGCCACCTTTCGGCCGGACAGCAGCATGCCGCCGAAGATGGGCCCCATGCGCGGGGCGCCCATGACCGCGTTGCAGGCCATGCCCGTGACGTAGAGGTTCGGATACACCTCGACGGTGTTCTCCACGGTCATGAACTCACCCACCTCCGCCCACATGCTCTTCTCGCCCTCGATGCGGCCGGTTGGCGTGTTCAGACGGCCCACCTTGCGCACGACCACGTTCACCACTTCCGCCGGGTGGCCGGTGCCATCGATCACGTACTTGGAACGGATGGCCAGCGGGTCCACGTGCAGCCTGGCGACCTCCACGACGCTGGAGTTGATGACCACGCCGCAGATCCGGTCCTGGCGGATCATCACGTCCTCCACCGTGATGTTGTTGTAGAGCTTCGCTCCCGCATCCAGGGCGGAGGCGATCAGCTTGGCGGAAGCTTCTACGGAATCGGCGGTGTAATATCCATTCCCTGCATCCTCAAGGCGCACGCCGATCTCTTCCAGCAATGACTTGGACTCCTCCTGCACCACGATAACGGGGAAGGTCATGCCACCCCCCCACATGCCGCCGCCCGGAGTGAGCTTGCGCTCGAAGATGACGACCTTCTTGCCCCCCTTGGCCAGGTAGCGGGCTGCGGTGAGCGAGGCTGGTCCCGCGCCAGCGATGACCACATCCACATCCAGATTCTCTAGGAACTCTCGGGAATAGCGTTCGACGATCTTGCGTGTGACCACTATCTCATCAATCGGCATGGAAGCTCACGTCCTCCGTCCTATATCGAGGAAGAGGATTTAGGCCCTCTGTAAACGATTGTGAATATTTGAATCCTCGCAGCCACTCCCGTGCGTTTCAGTTTCGCGTCAAATCTGTTAAATATCGTTAACCCCATTTGCGCTTTCATGAAGATCCCGTGCGAACTGATCGTTTGGTATGTCCTGCCCTCGATCAGGAGGGAGCTGGCCCGGGAGCTCGTCGACAAGCACCACCTGAGCCAGGCGGAGGTGGCCAGACGCTTCGGCGTCACGGACGCGGCCATCTCTCAGTACCTCAAGGCCAAGAGGGGTACTAGCAAGGAGATCGAGAACAGCGGGAAATACGAGGACTTCAAGAAGGAGGTCGAGGCCTCCGCCGCGCGCATGATCAACGGTTCGGACATCGTCACCGAGACCTGTCGCATCTGCGAGATGGTGAAGAAGAGCGGCATGCTGGTCAAGGTCTACGAGACCCACACCGGTGTCAGGGCGCCCCAGTGCGTCAGCTGCCAGATAGACACCTGATCCAATTCTATCGTCTCGATAGTCTGACATCCTCTGTTAGGTACAGATACTCTTGGGCGTAGCCAGCATATCTTCCGAAGTGCGATCTGGCCCAACCGTTCACCTTCTTGTATGAGCCCTCGATCGCATACTTCGAGCTCATGACCCGCTTGATGCGCACGTCCACCGGGAATGCCTCCAAGTGGTCCAAGCAGAAGAGGGCTATGCAATCGGCCACCTTGTCCCCGATGCCGTGGAAGCGCTTCAGCTCGGCGACGCACTGCCCGTAAGGAACCCCTTTCCATCGCTCGAACCTCAGCTCGCCGCGAACGCCAGAAACGGCGAACTGCACGAATCTCTGGCAACGGTAGCCAAGCCCGCATGATTGCGCCTCCCTCTCTCTTTGGGCGATTTGTTCGGGCGTGGGGAAGGAGAAAAGACCCGGTTCGATTTCCGTGCCGTATGTCCGGCAAACGCTCTCGACCATCTTCTTGATGCGAGGGACGTTGGCATTGGTGGCCAGGACGAACGAACCGGCGCACTCCCAGGGCTCCTGCCGCAGCAGTCGCAGTCCTGGAAAACGCTCCATCAGTTTCCGTACGTAGGCGTCTTGCGCCAGAGCATCCTTCATCTCCTCGAGGTCGTCATCGAGGCGGAAGTACGCCTCCAGCTCTCTGGATGAGATCTCAGCTTCCACGTCGACCTTCGATCTACGCTGCTGCAGGCGGATGACCTTCCCTCTGACCGCCCCCACCCATATCTTCCCGTCCCGTCTCCAACGGAACGCTTGTCCACAGTCCAGGGTGAGGTCCAGGTCGATCGGTCCCAGGTCCATCTAGAGCTTCCTCGCCACGAAAGCCATCAGCTCGCTGTTCTTGCGGAAGGGCGAGAGGGCATAATCGCCATAGGTCTCGATGACGTCGAAGCCGGCATTCTGCAGCATCTCCACCGCCTCCTGGAAGAATAGCAGACGCAACCTCATGCTAGTGGTCACGCGGCGGAACTCCTTGTCCTGGCGGGAGATGTCGTAGAAGTAATGCACCGTTGTCGTCTGGTTGGTGGTATCGAAGGACTGGGCCTCGAACTTGGAGATGACCTCCCCCTTGGACGTGATCTTGGTGCCCCGGTGCCTCATCAGGCCCTCGGGCCTATCCAGGCGAGGATTGAAGACACTGATGGAAAGCAAGCCTCCCTTCTCTAAATGCCCCCAGATGTTCTTGAGCGTCTCTTCTTGCTCCTTGCGCGTCAGCAGGTGCAAGAAGGAATTGAACGGGACGACGGCCAGGCGGAACCTTCGAGAGGTCTTGAACGTGCGTACATCCCCTTGGATGATGTCGATGTTGCGCTCCACCCTTCCTCCGATCAGATCGAGCTTGGCCGTGAGGATGTCCAGCATGGCCGAGCTGCGATCGACACCGGTGAGCTCGAATCCCGCGTCTGCCAGGGGTATCATGATTCGTCCGGTCCCGCACATGCACTCCAATACTGGGCCGCCTGTGCGCTCGGCCAGGCCCCGGTAGAAGCCAACATCTTCGGTGAAGTCCTCATACCACACGTCGTAGTACTTCGCCGATTGCTCGTACTCGTCCAGAGGCTCGCGTTCCTCAACGCTTATAGCCGATCTTGCGGAGGAACTCTTTTCTTTCTTTGGCGTTCTCATCGTTCTCCACTCCCAGGGGCGATTGTCCGTCCACCACCCCGATCACTCCCCGACCCAGCTCGGTCCTGGCCACCAGTACCTCCAGGTCATTGGCGGTGGCGCAGAAGACGGTGCACACCTCCGGCACGTGCTTGATACGGTCGAGCACGTTCACGGGATAGGCGTTGCGCATGATCACCACGAACAGATGCCCCGCCCCGATGGCGCGGGCGTTCTTGGTGGCGCATTGCACGAGCTCTTCATCGTTGCCCTCTGCTCTTATCAGCCGCGGCCCGGAGGCTTCGTTGAAGGCAATGCCGAACTTGATCCCCGGAACGGAGTTCACCATCGCCTCGTAGAGGTCCTCCGCGCTCTTGATGAAATGCGTCTGGCCGATGATGACGTTCGCGTCTTGCGGCATCTCGATGCGCACTGCTTCGATCTCCGGCTTCATGCCTACCCTTCACGAAACATGTCCTCGTCCGATTAAAACCTTCCGCCGATCCCTCTGGAGCGAGGATTAATAGCGCCCCTAGGGATTTCATCCATATGATCCGGGTGGGACCGGCCGGCTATCCCGAGGGCAGCAAGGGACCGGTGGATGCGGTGGAGCGCTGCGCGAAGCTCGGCTTCAACGCCCTGGAGGTGCAGTTCGTGCGCCAGGCGCGCATGGCCGAGGACAAGGCCATCGCCCTGGGGAAAAGGGCGAACGAGCTAGGCGTACTGCTGAGCGTCCATGCACCGTATTACATCAACTTCAATTCCCTCAACCCGGAGACCATGCGCAAGAGCAGGGAATGGGTGTTGAGGAGCGTTCGCCTGGCGCATCTGATGAAAGCGTACGTGGTGGTCATCCACGCCGCCTCCTATTCTGGCGGTGAACCGGGCAAAGCGACCAGGGCGGTTCTGACCGGACTGAGGGAATGCCGGCGGACCATGGAGCAGGAGAGGACGGAAGAGGTGCTCTTGGGCCTGGAGACCATGGGCAAGCGGGGGTCCTGGGGCACTCTGGTCGAGATCGCCGGCGTCTCCTCCCAGCTGCAGGGGGTGGTGCCGGTGGTGGACTTCGCCCATCTGCACGCCCGCTCTAGAGGTGGCCTGGATTCGGTGGAGCGATTCCGGGCCGTGCTCGAAGAGGCAGGTTCGATGTGCAACGGAAGATTGCACTCCCATTACTCGTGCATCGAGTTCACGGAGGCAGGGGAGCGAAGGCATCTGACCCTGGGCGAGAGGCAGCCGGATTTCTCTTTGCTCGTGCGCGCACTGCGGGGCTGGAAAGGCGAACTGACCATCATCAGCGAGACGCCCGCCCCGGAAAACGGTGCGAGGGAGATGGTCGTTCAGCTCTCCGCTCAGAGAAGGGGAAAGGGCGGTCGATGATGTCCGCAACGACAGTTATTTTACCTCATTGGGCGATAGACATCCCCGACACTGGAGTGGTCCATTGGCTGAGATGTCTTCGGGAAGCGGCGCGAACGAAGAGGCGTTCGAGTTCGATTGCCCAGAATGCGGCATCCATATCAAGGGCGAGATCTCCAACTGCCCCAAGTGCGGGGTGGAGTTCGTCATCGAAGAGGTGACGGAGGTCGCCTGTCCCAAGTGCGGGAGGACGATACCCGCCGACTCCGCCAAATGCCCTCATTGCGGCGCGGAGTTCGAGGAAGTGGGGGCGAAGCCGGCATCGGAGGGGCCGAAGGCGCCGGAGCCGGAACAGATCAAGCCAGAACCAAAGGACATGGTGGATGAGGGGGCGCTTCGTCGCCAGTTCCCCGATATGGTGGCGGAGGTCAAACCGCTCCTCACCATAGCTAAGGAGCATGGCATCGACTCCTCGGAGGGACGCCGCCTCATCGACAAGTCGGTGCGGTCCGGCAAGCAGAAGGACATCGTCTCCGCTGTGCGCTACGTCAAGGAATGCCGGGAGAGCATCCGGGCAGCCATCGATTCCCGTCTGGACCGGGAGATCCAGTATTTGGAGAAATTGGTGGACGTGGCCAAGTCCCTCGGGTCGGACCCGGTCAGCATCAGCGAGGCCATCGACCGCATCAAGGAAAGGAGAAAGGAAGCGGACCTGGAAGGCGCCCTGCGCGAGTCCCAAGAAGGCAAGAAGGCCGCCGAGAGACTCACGGGCAAGTACATCGAGGCGAGCGAGCTCTCCGATCAGTTGGAGAAGCTCATCCAGAGCTGCGAACGTTTCTACGTGGACGTGCGCGAGGGTCGCAAGCTCCTCTCCGAGGCGAGGGACGCTGGTGAGCACGGCGATTGGAGCATGATGGGGATATTGGCCAGAAAGGGAAGGGAGGAGATCCTCAAGACCCTGCCGGACATACTGAACGGCGAGCTGAAGAAGGCCCGATCGCAACTGCTCGACGCCAAGGCGGAGGGAAAGGACATATCCATGCTCATCAAGGTGCTCAAGGAGGCAGGCATGGCCGCTAAGATGGAGAGGTGGGAGGAGGCGCTGGAGCGTCTCATCGAGTTCAAGTCCGAGGCCAAGTACGTCTGATCTTCTTTTGCCGGTTCTCTAGGAGCGCACGACCTCCATTTCCCTTTCCAGTATGGACCGCTCCTGCGGCTTCAGGCCTTCGGGGTCCAGGGAGAGGATGAAGATCGCCTCCCGCTCCGCGACCTCATCCACCAGGGTGCGCACGAAACGGATCACGCCTTCGAACGCCGTGTTGCTGATGAGGTACTGTACATCGTCCAATAGGACGATGGAGCGCTTCCTCTCCTTGATGAACTCCTCGATGGTGACCATGATCCTTTCCAGGGACGGAGGTATGGTCTTCTCTTCTTTGCTCTCCTTGTCCGTGAGCCAGAGCACCGTCGCCTCCGCCTCACCCAGTCTCTGCTTCAGAGCCTTGGGATGTCCTCGGACGATGGCCAGTCCTTGATACCCTTCCCTCACCTTCCCCGTCATCAGGCGGTAGGCGAGCTCGGGCTTCTCCTCCTCCAGGAGGTAGCTCTTGCCAGCGATCAGCTCCACCCGGACCGGGACCGGTCGCTTGGAGGTGCGCTCTTCCTGCTTGAGGATATCCTGGGCAAGCTCGATGGTGATGGGGGAATTCATGAGCGAGGAGAAGGCTACCACCCGGTTCATCCCTCCCTCCAGCTGGCGCACGTTGTCCTTGCACACCTCGGCAATGAAGGCCAGGACCTCCTTCGGCACGGTGAGCCTCTCTGATGAGCTTCGGCGTTCTAGAATGGCCAAGCGGGTCTCAAGGTCAGGCGGTTGTATGTCCGCTATCAGCCCGGACTCGAAGCGCGTGATCAATCGCTCCCCCAACGAGGGTATCTCCTTGGGCGGACGATCGCAGGCCAGGACCACCTGTCCCCCCCGCTCCAGGATCGCGTTGAACGTCTGGAACAGCTCCTCTTGGATGCGCTCCTTCCCGGCCAGGAACTGCACGTCGTCCAGTAGCAGCGCGTCCGTCCCGCGGTAGGCGTGGTGCATCTCGTCCAGCTTGTTCCGGGTCACCGCCTCGATGAGGTCGCTCTCGAACGTCTCCGTGGGGGCGAAGATGACCTTCTTGGAGCCAGATGCGACGATGTGGTGGCCGATCGCCTGAACGAGGTGCGTCTTGCCCAAGCCGCTCTTGCTGTAGATGAACAAAGGGTTGTAGGAACGTCCCGGGCTCTCCGCCACCGCCTTGGCCGCAGCCTCGGCGAACTTGTTCCCCGGACCGGAGACGAAGGATTCGAAAGTGAAACGGGAGTTCAGGTCCCGCCCGAAAATGGAATGAGGGGCAGCTGATGGGCAGGTGGGGCATCTCCCCTCTCCGTCCAGGGCGGAGCCGCATCGCTCGCACACAGCGGTCTGCGCTTCGCCCGAGGTGAGCTGGCGGTGGTACTGCAGGATAAGGTCGTAGACGGAGTCGATCTTCTCGTCCACCTTCTTGCGCTCCTGGTCCTGCTTGATCTCCTCCTCTGCCTCCTTCTCCTCGAAGCCCTCGATGCGCCTCCTCAATCCCTCAAGCTCACCCTCAACGTCCAAGACCCTCTCGGGGTCGCGCATGCGGCGCATGAGCGATTCCGCTTCCCGTTCGTAGCCTTCGGTATCTAGGAACCGCAGCACCTCCTCTAGACCTTGGAGCCGCTGGATGTTCGCCTCGAAATAGGGCAAGGCCCGCATCGCCGCCGAAGGGTCGCTGGTGTACAGCCGGATCAGGTTGCTTACGCTATAGCCCTCTTTTGCCCACTCCAGTATGCGCTGGGCGGTCGGGTCCTCCTTCCCTGCCAGGTGGTGGATTTCGCCCCTGAGGCGAGGGTTCGTCAGGGACGGCGGTGGCATGAGCTCCACCCGCCCCACGCGGGCATCAGGGAACCGGCGCTCCACCTCGGAAAGTGATACGCGGGAATGCAACGAAACCGAGGACTCCACGAAGAGGGAATCCTCCCACATGAACTCGGCCGCCCGGCCGCCCTGATACACCCTCTCCCCTCGCCCTGGCCCGGCCTTGCGGTAGGCATAGAGGGCGATGCTGGGCTCCCCTGAATTGAAGGTGATGAGGCCCTCGGCCACATCGCCGTTGAGAGAGAAATCGAGCTTGAGGTAGCCGGAGAAGGCGTACTTGCGCACGTCCTCGAGCGCCCGCTTGAGCACGCCCTCTCCGCCCCGATGCTTGTCGACGACCTGCCCTTCTGGCACTCCAAGTTCCAACAGCACGCCTATCAGGACAAAATCACCCAGGTCCGATATATGGCTTGTGCCCAGCTGGACTCGAGCTCCAAGGCCGATAGGCGTTCGGGAGCGCACCAAGAAAGTTTTAAATGGGAGCACGTTTTGTTGGCATCCTGCCCGCCACTGTAGCTCAGCGGCAACTCTCGGCCGAGGGGTCGAGGGTCGCTAGAGAGCGACGGTTTCGTAAACCGTAGGCCGGGGGTTCGATCCCCTCCAGTGGCTCCACTTCTTCCTTCGCTTCCTAGGTCTGGTCCTTCTTCAGGTGTTCCTTGACGATCTTGATGGCGCAAACGTCCCCGCACATGGAGCAGCCTTCGGTGTCCTGATCGTGTCCCCTGCCCCGGTAGCGGCGGGCCTTCTCCTCATCGATGGCCTGGGCGAACATCCCTTCCCAGTCCAGGTTCTTCCGCGCCACTGCCATGGCATCGTCCCGCTCCCTTCCACGTCCTCTGGCCAGATCAGCCGCATGGGCGGCGATCTTGGAGGCGATCAATCCTTCCTTCACATCCTCGGGCGTGGGCAGGGAGAGATGCTCGGATGGAGTGACATAGCAAAGGAAGTCCGCGCCATGGTAGGCGGCTATCGCCCCTCCGATGGCCGCGGTGATATGGTCGTAGCCTGGGGCGATATCCGTGACCAGGGGCCCGAGCACATAGAAAGGCGCTCCGTCGCAGACCGACTTCTCCACCCGCACGTTGGCCTCGATCTGGTCCATTGGCACGTGACCGGGTCCTTCCACCATCGACTGCACGTCCTTCTCCCGGGCGCGCTTCACCAGCGATCCGAGGGTGAAGAGCTCCTGCAGCTGGGGTGCGTCAGTGGCGTCATGGATGCATCCGGGCCTCAGGCCGTCGCCCAAGCTCAGGGTGAACTCGTACTTCGCGGCCAGTTCCAGCAAGTAGTCGAACTGCTCGTACAACGGGTTCTCCTTCTCGTTGTGCAGGATCCAGGCCACCAGGAACGCCCCGCCGCGGGAGACCACATCGGTGATGCGGGACGAGCGCTTGAGCCAGGAGACCGTTTCCTTGGTGATGCCACAGTGCACGGTCATGAAGTCCACGCCATCCTTCGCGTGTCGTTCGATGCCGTTGAAGATGTCGTCCTCGTCCATGTCCACCACCGCGCTCTGCCGGGCCATGCGCAGTCCCGTCTGGTAGATGGGCACCGTGCCCACGGGGACGTTCACCTCCCTCAGAATGCGGTGACGGATGTCATCGATGTCCCCGCCCGTGGAAAGGTCCATGAGCGCGTCCGCGCCGTAACGCAGAGCTATTCTGGCCTTCTCCAGCTCCTCCTCCACGTCCACGTGGTCGCGCGAAGTGCCGATGTTGACGTTGACCTTGACCCGCAATCCCTCCCCTATACCGCACTCCTTCGGCGAATGGAGTGGGTTGCGAGGTATGACCACCCGACCGCCGGCCACGGAGCGCCGTAGCCTTTCCGCCTCCACGCCTTCCATGGCGGCTACTGCTTCGATTTCTGGGGTAAGGCCCTTGCGCGCCTCGGCCATGAGCGACATCACTAACCCTACCGATTTGGCCTATTTCAACTTTGACTCGGAGCCCTCTCGCGGGAGCGAGGAGGAAGGCGTTCCCGAGGGCTAGAAAAACGCCAGTTCCGGGTCCCTTCCCGGGAGGTCTAGTCTACTTATATAGCCAGATGGTAAGCGAATTTTATATATATTAGCTAGCCTTTAGGTCGTAGCGTCAGAGGGATGGGTTCAGGGCTCTATCTCAGCAGGCGTTGGGAATCGAAAAAGGCGCATCGCTTTCAACTTAAGAACACGGTGAGGATCATGGAGGACAACAGCTACACGGCGGACAAGATTCAGGTCCTAGAGGGTCTGCAGGCCGTGCGCAAGCGCCCTAGCATGTATATTGGCTCGACCGATGCCCGGGGCCTGCACCATCTGGTCTACGAGGTCGTGGACAACAGCATCGACGAGGCCATGGGTGGCTTCTGTGACCGCATCGACGTCACGGTCAACGTCGATGGCAGCGTGACCGTGGCCGACGACGGTCGAGGCATACCCACGGGCATCATCGAGAAGTACGGCAAGCCGGCGGTGGAGGTGGTCATGACGCATCTCCATGCCGGAGGCAAGTTCGACCGCAAGTCCTACAAGGTCTCCGGCGGTCTTCACGGTGTCGGCCTGAGCGTGGTGAACTCGCTCTCGGAACGGCTCGAGGTGCACGTTAGACGAGAAGGCAAGGAGTGGATGATGCGCTGCGAGCGCGGGGTGGTCTGCTCCAGGCTGGCCGAGGTCGGTCCTACCGAAGAGACCGGCACGACCATGACGTTCATGCCTGACCGGGAGATCTTCCCGGACATCAACTTCGACGATGACACGCTCGCCTACCGGCTTCGCGACCTGGCCTTCCTCAACCGCAACTTGGTCATCAATTTCAAGGACATGCGCACCGGCCGCGAGGAGCATTTCCACTATGAAGGTGGGATCAACGAGTTCGTCACCACGCTCAACAAGAGCAAGATTCCCCTGCACGAGAGACCGATCTACATCTATGCCGAAAGGGAGGGCATGGTCATCGAGCTCTCCATGCAGTACACTGACGCCTACAACGAGTCCATATTCACCTTTGTCAACAACATCAACACCATCGAAGGCGGCACGCATCTGATCGGGCTGCGCTCCGCGCTCACCCGCACCATGAACGATTACGCTCGCAAGAACGGCTTCCTCAAGCCGAGCGAGGAGGCGTTGAGCGGAGACGACGTGAGGGAAGGGCTGACGGCCATACTTAGCATCAAGGTGCCCGAACCGCAGTTCGAAGGGCAGACCAAAACCCGGCTGGGCAACTCCGAGGTCAAGGGAATAGTGGAGAGTACGCTGAACGAGAAGCTCTTCGAGTTCCTAGAGGAGAATCCGAAGGTGGCAGAGGCCTGCATCAAGCGCTGCATCTTGGCCTCTCAGGCGCGGGAAGCGGCACGGAAGGCGCGCGAGCTGACCCGCCGAAAAGGATATCTGGAATCGACCTCGCTTCCTGGCAAGCTGGCAGATTGCTCGGAGAAGGACCCGGCGAAGAGCGAACTGTACCTGGTCGAGGGGAACTCAGCAGGCGGGTGTCTCTCAGGAGACACCGAGATCGCGCTCGCGGATGGGAGGACTCTCTCTCTCGAGCAGCTAGCGGCGGAGCAGGAGCAAGGAAGGGAGCACTTCTGCTACACGATTCGTAGGGATGGGAAGATAGGAGTAGAACTGGCGATCAATGCGAGAATCACTCGAAGACAGACCGACGTCGTTCGTGTCAGTCTGGACAATGGGGAGAGCGTCGTCTGCACTCCAGATCACCCTTTCATGCTGAGGGATGGGAGCTACATGATCGCCGAGAGGCTCATGAAGGGGGATTCGCTCATGCCCTTGTATCGGAAGGACTCAAGGGTTAAGGACCTCGGAGTATGTGAGAGATACTTCGACAACGATATGAGGCGCGCCACCGAGGCCGTAATCAGACACAATCACGCAGTGGTTTCCGTTGAGCGGCTCAAAGAAAAAGCGGACGTGTATGATATCGAAGTGCCTGGCAGTCACAACTTCGCTTTGGCTGCTGGCGTGTTCGTGCACAATAGCGCCAAAATGGGTCGCAATCGGGAGTTCCAGGCGATCCTTCCCTTACGGGGCAAGATCCTCAACGTGGAAAGAGCGCGCATGGACAAGATACTGAAGAACCAGGAGATCAGGAATCTTATCACGGCGATGGGCACCGGCATCGATGAGGAATTCAACATCGCGAACGCGCGCTATCACCGTGTCGTGCTGATGACCGATGCCGACGTCGACGGGGCGCACATCCGCACCCTGCTCCTCACGCTCTTCTTCCGCCACATGAAGCCTCTGATCGACAGCGGATACGTGTACATAGCGCAACCACCGCTCTACCGCGTGGCGAAGGGGAGCAGGGAGATCTACGTCTACACCGAGAAGGAGCGGGACGAGGCGATCGCCGAGCTGGGAAAAGGGGCATCGGTGAACCGCTACAAGGGTCTGGGAGAGATGAACCCCAAGCAGCTCTGGGAGACGACCATGGACCCTGCCAGGCGTACCATGAAGCAGGTCTCGATCGAGGATGCGGTGCGAGCGGACGAGCTGTTCACGATACTGATGGGTGATGACGTGGGCCCGAGGAGGGAGTTCATCATCACCCATGCGAAGGAAGTGGAGAACCTGGACGTGTGAGGTGGGAACATGGAAGGCGATCCGCAACAGAACGGCAAGGAAAAGGAGAAGCAATGGCACAAGGTCGTCGATCGGTCCATCGAACGGGAGATGGAGAAGTGCTACATCGACTACGCCATGAGCGTGATCGTCTCCCGCGCTCTGCCCGACGTCCGAGACGGGCTGAAGCCGGTGCATAGGCGCATCCTGTACGCGATGTACGACATGGGCCTGACCGCTGGCAAGAAGCACATGAAGTCGGCCAGGGTGGTGGGAGATTGCATGGGGAAATATCATCCGCACGGCGACTTAGCTGTCTACGATTCGCTCGTCCGCATGGCCCAGGAATTCTCCCTGCGCTACACCCTGGTGGACGGTCAAGGCAACTTCGGATCGGTGGACGGGGATTCCGCCGCGGCCATGCGTTACACCGAATGCAGACTGGAGAAGATCGCTGGCGAGGTGCTAGCCGACCTAGACAAGGATACGGTCGACTGGGCGAACAATTTCGATGGCAGCCTGAAAGAGCCTGTCGTGCTTCCGTCCAAACTCCCGAACCTGCTTGTGAACGGCTCCTCGGGCATAGCCGTGGGCATGGCCACCAACATCCCCCCGCACAATCTGAACGAGGTGGTGGATGCCCTGACGGCGCTCATCGACAGGCCCGAGCTGGAGACCATGGAATTGATGAACTATATCAAAGGTCCAGACTTCCCCACCGGCGGCATCATCTACGGCATCTCTGGCATCATCGAGGCCTATTCCACGGGCAGGGGCCGCCTGAAGGTTCGCTCTCGTTCCAGCATCGAGGAGGTCGAGGGCAAGAAGCGCATCATCGTCACCGAGATCCCCTTCCAGGTCAACAAGGCCAACCTCATCGAGAACATCGCCGAGCTGGTCAAGGACAAGAAGATCGACGGTATCACGGACCTGAGGGACGAGAGCGACCGCGACGGCATGCGCATCGTGCTCGAGCTGCGCCGGGACGTGATGGACGAGATCGTTCTCAACCAGCTCTTCCAGCACACTCAGATGGAGGTGACGTTCGGGGTCATCAACCTGGCCCTGGTGAACAACGAGCCGAAGGTGCTCACTCTCAAGGAGACGCTGCAGCATTACCTCTCCTACCGCAAGGAGGTCGTCACCCGCCGCACCCAGTTCGAGCTGAGCGAGGCCCGCAGGCGGGAGCACATCCTCATCGGGCTGATAAAGGCGGTGGACGCTCTAGACGAAACGATCCAGATCATCCGCGCTGCCCAGAGCCCCGAAGAGGCGAAGATCGCGCTCATGGCCCGCTTCGAGCTGGACGAGGAGCAGGCCAAGGCCATCCTGGACATGAGGCTGCAGAAGCTCACCGGGCTGGAGCTCGAATCGTTGCGACAGGAGTTCGCGGACATCGAGAAGCTCATCTCCGAGCTGGAAGCGATACTGGCCAGCGAAGAGCGCATCCTCTCCATAATCAAGGGCGAGCTGCTGCAGCTCAAGACCGATTACGGCGACGAGCGTAAGACGGAGATCGTGCAGAACGCCGTGGACCTGGACGTCGAGGACCTGATCCCGGTGGAGGACATGGTCATCATGGTCACCCAGGACGGGTACATCAAACGCTTGCCCCTGGACACCTATAAGCAGCAGAGGCGCGGGGGCATGGGGCTCATGGGCATGGAGACCAAGGAGGAGGACCACGTGACCGATCTTTTCGTCTCCAGCACCCACGACAACATCATGTTCTTCACCAGCCAGGGCAAGATGTTCCTGCTCAAGACCTGGAGGATACCCGTGGGCGGGAGGCATTCCAAAGGCAAGCCGATCGTCAACCTCCTTCCCCGCCTGGAGGAAGGGGAGAAGGTCATCAACAAGCTGCCGGTGAAGGAGTTCGATTCCACGCACTACCTGGTCTTCGCCACGCGCAAGGGCATCATCAAGAAGACCGCCTTGGTCGCATACAAGAACGTGCGCATCAACGGCATCATCGCTCTGGGCCTGAGGGAAGGCGACGAGCTCATCGACACCAGGATCTCGGACGGCTCCAAGGAAGTGATCCTTGGCACTCGCAACGGCAGGGCCATCCGCTTCGACGAGAACGACGTGCGCTCGATGGGAAGGCCGGCGACGGGCGTCATCGGCATCCGCCTGTTTGAAGGCGACGAGGTCGTCAGCATGACCCTGGTCACCAAGGACTCCAAGCTGCTTACCATAACGGAAAGAGGCTACGGAAAAGTATCGATCGTAGGCAAGTGGGAAGCCCCAGCGGAAGAGGAGACGGTGACGGACGAAAAGGAGGCGGAGCCGGAGGGCGTCGAGCCAGAGGACGAGGAGGTGCGCGACGTCTATCGCAAGACCCACCGGGGCGGCAGGGGCATCAAAGCCATGCGCATCAGCCCCAAGACCGGCAAAGTGGTGTCGGTGCTGGAGGTGTCCGATGAGGATGGCATCCTCATAGCCTCGGACTCCGGTGACGTCATGCGCACCTCGGTCAGCGAGTTCCGGGTGACCGGACGCCTGACCCAGGGCGTGAGGGCCAAGCGCCTGGAGGAAGGGGAGACGGTCATCGCCGTGGAGAGACTGGTGGGAGAGATGGACAAGAGCATCGTGGCCTCCACCGAGGGAAAGGAGGACGAGGTCCTCCTTCCGATCACGGATAAAGACGAGAACGCCAACGGGGACGAAGGGAACGAGGAGTGAGGGGTCGTCTGGACGCCCTCGCTGAAGCACCGGGCTAAGGAGCGAGCATGCGGATCGAGCGAGCACAGGAGCGTGGTTCGACCTGATCGACGAAAGGAGGATTCTGGTGCTCAGGATGCTCTCGGCCGTCCGGCTGTATCCGAACCGCTTCTTCATCAGAGAGCCGTTCAAGATCGTGGAATACGAAGCGCTCATGAGCCTGGCCGACCTCCAGCCCAGCGATAGCGTCCTGGACGTCGGCTGTGGTTCCGGGCTGCAGACCGTGATGATGAGCCAGAGGTGCGACGAGATCCAGGGCGTGGACCTCTCAGAGGGATCGCTGGAATATGCCCGGCGGCTGGCGGGGTTCGCATCTCGAAAGAAGAACATCGAGCTGATCGCCGGCGACATCACCAGGCTGGAGCTGCCCGATTCCCATTTCGACAAGGTGCTCAGCTACTGCGTGCTCGAGCACATCCCCGACTGGGAGCTGGCGCTGCGCCGCATCCACCGCTGCCTGAGGCCGGGCGGAAGGCTGATCATCTCCGTGGACAGCCTCTCATCGATCAAAGACCAAGGGACGATCGAAAAGCACCGGAAGCACAATCACGTCGCTCATTACTTCCACCGCGATGATCTCAAGGCGTCCCTGGAAGGGGCCGGGTTCGGGGACGTGAGGGTTCGTTCCATCTTCACCAGCGAGCATGCCGCCGATCTGTTCACGGAGATCGTTATGACCGAGGGTTACCAAGCGATGAACGACGTGATCCCGTACCGCCTCCTGCGCGACTACCTCAGGCTGAAGTCCCGGGAGATCGGCGATAGCGATGGAGGATCGCCCTCCATCTTCCTCATCGCCTCGGCGCAGAGGCCGGCAAAGGCGGCCTGAGCGGGCGGTCCCGAGGTCCGCCGGGCGAGCGGTCATGGCAAAAAGTATTACTATCGCGGGCCGCATTCAATCGGCATAGCGCGGTGCGGTCACATGTTCAAGAACTCCATCCCCGGACTGGACAAGGTCTTTCGTACGGACATCGAGCCGCCTAAGGTGGTGCTCATCACCGGCTCCCCGGGCTCCATGAAGACCAGCTTCTGCTATTCGCTCATGTCCACCTACCTGGAGAAGGTCAAGGAGTTCGGGCTCTACATCACTCTGGAAGAGACGGGAGAGTCGCATCTGCGCAACATGCGGTCCTTGGGCCTCCAGGTCTCCGACAACCTAGAGATATCCGACATCACGGACCTGAGGGAGCTGGACGAGATCGTGGAGGGGGACAGGCCCACCGACTACGTCCAGTTCATCGAGCAGATGCTCACCTACTACCGCAAGAAGCATGGGGAGCGCTTCACGGTCTTCACCCTCGATTCGTTGGGTGCGCTGTACTCGCTCATGGAGGACTCGAGCGGCATGCGCAAGAAGATGTTCTACTTCTTCAAGACCCTGAGGGACCTGAACCTCATGTCCTTCATCGTGATGGAGCGCGCGCCCAACTCTCCTTCGGACATGCTGGGCAACGAGGGCTTCCTAGTGGATGGCATAGTGGAGCTGGGACTGGACCGCAGCCGGGGGAAGCTGGCGCGCTACCTGCGGGTGGAGAAGATGCGCGCCTGCGAGCATTCCATGGAGCGGCACACCTTCGAAGTTGGCGCGGGCGGCCTCACGGTGCTCGGACCTTCCCTGGCCTAGGTCTGCCAGCCGGAAAAAGGATTATAGAGTCAATCGTTGATTACAGCAGGCAACGCTCGGGAAGCAAGCTAGCTGTTATACCTTGGAGGCATACATTTGGCAGGAGACAACATTCCGATCTGGCAGGTCATCGAGGAGTTCAAGGACAAGATCAAGACGCAAGAGGCGGACCTGAAGAAGCGCCGCGACGAGCTGGACGAAGTGGCGACGCAGCTCAAGCAGCGCTCGGATTTCATCGACCAGAGGGAGGAGAAGCTCAACGCCAAGCAGGTGGAGCTGGACCGCAGGCAGGGCGAGCTCGAGCCGCGCGAGGAAACCGTCTCCAAGAAGTCCAAGGAACTGGCCGAGCTGGAGATCAACCTGCGTCAGCTGGAGACGGAACTGAATTCCGGCCGGGCGATCCTGGAGAAACGGGACCGCGAGCAGACGGAGAAGGAGAAGGAGGTCCTGAGCCTCGCCGAGCGCTCGACAGAATACGAGGAAGCGATGAAGGGCGCCACCCAGCGCCTCAGCGCCGTGGAGGAGCAGGTGCTGGTAGAGGAGAGAGAGCTGAAGAAAGTGCTGGAGGAGATGTCCGCCCGCCGGGAGGAGCTCCTGGCCAAGGCCAAGGTGCTGTCAGAGCAGGGGGCGCTCCTGGTGGAGAGCAAGCGCCTGGTGATGGACGAGCAGCGGCGCTTCGTGGAATGGGAGCGGACCCTCAACGACCGCGAGTCGGTCTTGAGCGAGCGCGAGAGCTCCCTTGGAAGAAGGGAATCGATCCCTGCGCCGACGACCCTGTCCAGGCCCGCCCCAGTGCCGAGCCCAGTGCCTCCCAAGGAGGAACCCAGGCCAGAGCCGAGGCCCAAAGAGCCAGAGCTCCAGGAGGAGGAGATCAAACCCGAGCCTCCGCCAAAGCCGAAGACGGTGGAGAGCGAGGAGTCCGGCTATGCGGAAGCATTCTGCCCCGAATGCCGCACGATAGTGAGCGCCAGCGCGGACACCTGCTACGCCTGCGGCGCCGACCTGAAGAACCCCAGGCCGCCGCAGCCGAAGCCAGAGGCGAAGGCGCCCGAAGTAGAGGAGAAGAAGGTCGAGCCCCGGCCAGAAGAGCAGCCCAAGCATGAGGAGCAGAGGCCCGCAGAAGAGGAGAGAAAGGAAGAGGTCAGGCGCTCCGTTTCCATCCGCAAGATCATCAGGCGCAGGTGAACATGGAGGTCGGCAGGGTGAAAATCCGTTCGCCGCTCTCTCTTTTTCATCGATTTCCGACTCTAGCCAGCAGGGGTTTCTAAAACATCACTTGTAAAGATATCTATTTATATCCAGATATAGCTTATTTGCGCAGGTGGGACCCTAACGGTCAGGTGGAATCATGGATTGTGGTGCCCTGAAGAGTAAATTCGCTAGCATGGCTATCGTATGGTGCCTTGTATTCTCGCTGTTCGCCGGTCTGATCATAGTCGGCGTTCCGAACGTGGGGAGGGCCTTGCTGCCTTCCTACTTGCCCAACGGCGACGTCTACATCGGCAGTGACTACGAGGTGTCGGATTGGACGATATACGGAACGACTCACTACATGGATGGTAATCTGACCATCAAGGCGGGGGGCGTGGTGCACGTCATCGACGGCGGCATCAGCTTCACGCAAGATCTCGGGATCGACAACGACCCGGCAACGCCCAACCACATCTACACTCTCGTTATCCAAGACGGTGGACAGCTGATCATGGAGAACTCGGTGCTGACGACCCTGCTGAACCAGATCTATGACTTCCCTAGCTTGGGAATGCTCATGCAGAACGGTGCTGTTTTCCAGGCCACGAAGAACTCCGTGTTGGAGTTCCCCGGGCACCTCGTGGTCGACAACTCCACCTTCATTCTTATAGATTCCACGGTCAAAGGACACTCTGCCGGCGACATCTCCACCTACTGCAACAGCAGCTACTTCCCATCGGACTACTTCGACGACTCGCCGGTGACGTTATTCACTTCGAGCAGCGTGCTCTTCGTGAACTCGACCGTGACCGATCTGTTCGCCATTGAAGCACCCGCTGACATCAGCAGCATGTACAATCATTCGTATGCTTTCGTCAGCGACACGAGCGCACGCACCGATGCCTTCTATACCCTATCTAGGGCTCCTAGCGTTTTCGGCACAGCCAACACCGCCACAGGCAGCATCGGCGATATCCGCATGGAAGACCAGCGGTTTGCCAGCCTATCATCGAGTCAGGTCCTCGATGTGGACAGGACCAATCTCTACGGCCTGGTGTTCCCCGATTCGCCCCAAGTGCTGGTAACGCTCCACATCAGATACAAGACCGATCCCGGCTACGCCGCGGGGGACGCGGTGCAATATGGCTTCGAGAACGGACCTCTCCGGGCCTCAACGATCACCATAACAGATACCGCCGCGCCGTACGACACCTCCATCAACGACTACGCCGAGAAGACGGCTAGTTTGCCTTCGATGTCCTCTGAGGACCTGAGCCATTTGAACGGGAGGCTCACGAACACCGCCCCCTCGGACAGCATCTACGTCGATCGCTTGTGGTTCACGGCGGAATTCGCGGAGCCGACGTACTACAATATAACGATGGCGGCAGGGACCAAGTTCACCGCTATCGACACCTACCTGGGCGTGGACTTCTCTGACCATGTGAACATCGGCACCAGCTACACTCACAACATGCTGAGCGCGCTCGATGCCTCGGAGTGTTATTTGTATGGTGTGCGGGTGGACATGATCGATATTGCTTCGCCCCTGGCGAACCGCATGCCAGCCTATTCGGCGAAGGACACTTCCGTTTCGTTCACCCCGCTGACCAAGTCTCCAAGCGACAATACAAACGGCCTAATCAGAAATCTTACTGTCTATGACGCTGTCTATTACACAGTGGGTGCAGCAAGAACCCTGGCGTTGGATGAGTTCAATGTCAGCGACTTGAGCGGGCAGATATCTTCGGCCATCCTCAGCGTCTCATATAATACCGACCCAGCCTACACCGCGGATAACTATTTCAGGTGGAACAAGGAAGGCGGAACACCTCAAAACACGTCGATTAGGCCTACTCCCACATCAACCAGAGTGAATGCCACCTATGACTTGTATGATGCTGGTGTTCATTCGCTACAGGACTTGGCTGATCTAAATGTGAGCTTCACCAACTCTAGAGCGGTTTCTATCTATGTGGATAGAATCTGGATAACTGTCACCCTCCGCCCCACGATCTACATCTATCGCTGGGCGAACGTGACGGTCAACGACGCGCAGAACCTGCCAGTGAGCGGAGCCGACGTCAACGCCTTCCTCCAGCTCGGAGGGGCCGCGGCCGAATACTTCACTCCCAGTGGAGTGCAGAGCTATCCGCCACCGGAAGTCCTGGACTATTTGCAGAGAACCTCTATCGACTACACGCTCACCGGTCCGGACGGCAATGTCAGGATCCCGCTGCTGAGCGAGTTCATCAACCAGACCAACATGCCGAACTCTCAAATCGTGGGCGACTACTTGCTCAATATATCCTACGAAAACCTCACTTTCTCGTGGTTCTACGCTGAGGCAGGGGTGTCCTTCAATCCCTATCCGGCCCTCGACTTATCGGACCAACAGCGCGATGTGAACGTCGTGCTCACCGACCTGTACCTGGACAAGCCAGATTTGACGGTTAGCAGCATCGTCACCGACCCAACCACCATCTACATCAACGACACGGTGACGATCAACGCCTTGATAGAGAACCTCGGTCTAACTGGAGCGCGCAATGTCTTCGTCTCCTTCTTCGATGGCTCGATTCTGATCGGCAATGCCACCATCGGTTCCCTTGGACCCTCAGGTGCCGACACGGTCTCGGTATCATGGATCGCAAGCATCGCCGGCACTCACACCATCACCGTGAAGGTCGACCCGCTGGGCAGAATCATAGAGTCGCATAAGAACAACAACGAGAGGTCCATCCAGGTGGCCGTTTTACCAAATCTGCCTGAACTGGCCATCACCTCGGCCGCCATCACCTTCTCACCGCAGCCGGCCTGGACCGATCAATTGGTGACGGCCTATGTCAACGTTTCCAACGTCCTGGGCCTGGCGGACGCGATGAACGTACAGGTCGCCTTCTACATCGGAGATCCCGCGAGCGGCGGACAGCTCTTGGGCACCTCGACCGTCTACGTGGCGGCGGGGACCACCAGCCTGACCACCTTCTCCTGGACATCGACCCAGATCGGGACCTACAGCATCTTTGTGGTGGTCAATCCGCTGCACAACCCTCAGGAATATACCTATGCCAACAACCAGGCCTCGAAGAGCATCACCGTCAACCTGACCATCACGCCGTTCGACCTGGTTGTGGAGAACACCGATGTATTCACATACAGTGACGCCACCTTCTATCACTGCGGCAAGATAATCATCCGAGATTCTGGCACATTGATCATCGACCACGCCACTCTCACGGTGCAGCAGACCCGCGCCAATCAGTATCAGATATACATAATGGACAACGGCAGGTTGATCCTGGACGCGGGCACCCTGAACTCGAACTACGACCTATGGATCTACGCTTCAGACGCTGCCGGCATTCAGATGACCGGCTCGAACATCGGGGCCACTCTCAACATCAAGCTCGATGGCGCCAGCACACTGAGCGCGGCCGGCTCGACCATAGGGGCGGACATCATCACGCCTTCCACCTCGAACGCTGTCATCGTCGCCATCAACACGCAGTTCCTGCGCTCCTGGTCGGGCTTCGGCGGAAACGCCGTGGCCAAGCTGACCAGCATTTCGATCCCGAGCATCGACCCCAAGGAAGGAGCGGTCGTCTACATCTACCGCACCGTGACCGTGACGGTCGTGGACGGGACCGGCAATCCATTGGCCGGAGCGGCGGTCAACATCCGCTGGTATCTCAACGGCACGCTGTTCAGTTCAGGCACCAGCGGGGCGGACGGGAAGATACTCTTCTACCCGCTGAACACTATCGTCACTGCCAGCGCCATACACTGCCTAGGCAACTACATCCTGAACGCTTCCTTCACGTTTGGTACGAGCACTTACTACGCTGCCGAGCAGCCAGTGGCGCTGCGGCCATACTCCGAACCCCTGACCGTTCAGGACGAGAGCGTCACCATGACGATCTCTCAGGCGCTCCCGGACCCATCGGTCAGTGCAGCTGGAATGTCCACCTACCCGACCGCCATCTACACCGGCCACGTGATCATGGTCAATGTGACCGTGAACAACACCGTAGGCATCGTCCCGGCGACGGACGTGGAGATCAGACTGTATCTCGGTAACCCCCTGTCCGGAGGCACGCTCATCGGCACGCAGACCGTGACCGTCGCCGCTGGAGGGAGCGTCATACTGACGTTCTATTGGGTGCCGACCGAGGTGGGCGACTTCGCGTTGTACGCATGGGTTCACCCCGAAGTGACGAGGCCAGACATCAACGACGCGAATAACCTGGCCTATATCGATGTGACGGTGGAGCTGAGCACCACGTCCTACGACCTTGTGATACAGGGCTCGATGGTCGTGATCATCTCCGATACCACTTACATCCAGAGAGGCAACGTCCTCATCCAAGACAACGGGCAGCTGATCCTTGAAAACGCCATCTTGCAGATCGAGGAGAACGACGACAACGAGTTCATGATGCTGATGACGGACGACTCCCAGCTGACCATGATGGATTCAAGTCTGCTATCCAATCATGAGTTCTGGGTGTACATGTCCGGGAACGCGGCCATCACCGCGGACCCGAGCGTCTTCGGTACATCAGTGATGCTGAGCATGGATGGTTCCTCGAGCCTGACAGCCAACGACTGCATCATAGGTTCAGAGATAATGGCGCCTTCCAGTTCATATGCCAATTTGTACGTCAAGAACTCGACCATGTCTGCGGCTCTGATAGATTTCGGCGGGCATGCGGTAGCGAACCTGGTATCGATAAACATACCTTCCATTCAACCGCTGGAGAACGCCATAGTCTATCACTACCGCACGGTGATCGTGACGGTCTGTGATGGCACCGGCCATGCGCTGGTGGGAGTGGAAGTGACCCTGCGCTTCTACCAGAACGGAACGGTGTTCGCCACCGAGACCACGGATTCGCTGGGCATGGTGGAGTTCCATGCCCTCTGCGGCATCATAACCGCTTCCACGAGCAACTTCGTGGGCAACTACATTCTAAATGCCACCTACGTCTATGGCGGCGAGGATTACTTCGCGGCAGAGCAGGCAGTGACCCTGCAGCCCTACGTTGAGCCTCTCGTCGTGGCCGATGTTAGCGTGGACATGACCGTGGAAGAATCTCTGCCCGATTTATCCATCGCTGCTGGTGATATTTCCGTGCAGCCGACCGTGATATTCACGGGAAGGGTGGTGTACGTCAACGCCACCGTGCACAACATCGGAGTGGTGGATGCCCAGGACATCGAGGTATGGCTCTTCGTGGGCGCGGATCGCGTGGCTACGGCCATCATCGACGTGCCGGTGGGCGGAACCGCAGTGGCTCACTTCCAGTGGATACCGGCCCTGCCGGGCAGCTTCAATCTGACCGTGTGGGCGAATCCCGCTGGAGATATGCCCGAGGTAGGTCTTGCGAACAACATCGCATCAGTCACCGTGACGGTGGACGTGCAGACCGCTTCCGCCGATCTCGTGGTGGAGGACAACATGGTCGTGGTCCTCAACGGCACCACTCTAACCTATGGCAGGGTGGTGGTGCGGGACAACGGCACACTGTATATAACCAATGGCGGGTTGAGCATCAACCAGGCAACGGACAATGCCTACGCCATCTTCATTTACGACAATGGCAAGGTGTATTTCAGCTCGGCCGTCCTGAGCTCGAACCGGGCCATCTGGATGTATGTGTTCGCCAATGGCATGGTGAGCATGGATAGGACGACCGCATACGCGCAGATCAGCATCCGTCTCGAGGGCAACGCCAAGCTGAGCTTCGAGTCTTCGGTAGTAGCTTGCGACGTGGTCGCGCCTACCGGTTCGAACGCGCAGCTCACCGCCCGCAACACTACCTTCCAGACGACTTGGAGCCACTTCGGCGGCAACGCCGTAGCCAAGCTGACCGGCGTAATCATCCCCGCCGTGCGGCTGGCTGAGAACGCGATCGCCTACCACTATCGGTGGGTGAACGTAACCGTACTCGATGGCACCCAGGCTCCTTTGCCGAATGCCACGGTGCAGTTGCGTTGGAACGTCAATGGGACGCTGTATCAGACGAAGATGAGCAACTCCAAGGGCTATGCTCTGTTCGAGGCGCTCAGCGACATGGTCTATCCGCCATCAGCGACGACGTTCTACGGCAACTACAAGCTCAACGCCACCTTCTGGTTCGAAGGACAGAGGTTCGATAGCGTAAGATACATATTCACCTCGTTGGCGCCCTATAGCGAGCCACTATTGCGGAACGACAAGTTCGTCCAACTCCATATCGCAGGAGCGCTGCCCGATCTGGACCCGCCGTTCTACGTGACCAGCCCCAACGGCACCAATCCCAATCGGGGGGATCCAGTCACGCTGACCGTCGATGTATCCAACCAGGGTGTGGTCCCGGCCAACAACGTTCTGGTGCGCTTCAAGGATAACGCGACCAAGATCGTGGACATCATCATCCCCAAGATCGTGCCGCACCAGACGGTGCGGTTGCAGACCGTTTGGACCGCTGTCAATCCGGGCATCCACAATCTATCCGTCATAGTGGACCCGGATGGCGCCATCCCGGAGATGGAAGAGCACAACAATGAGAACTCGACAACTGTTACCGTATGGGGCATCGCCGAGCTGTCCATAACCATGATCGATGTGACGGTCGTGCCGTCATCACCCGGCACGAACACTAGCACAACCATCAGCATCGTGGTGCACAACATCGGGGACAAGGACGCAAACAACCTGAACTGGAGCCTGACCGATATAGTGCCGATTGGGCCGCAGCCAGTGGTTCGCTACTTCAAAATGAACGTGGCCGCTGGAGGCACCACGAACGCAGCGGTGAGCTGGGGTCCGACCGTTCCGGGCGCGCATACACTCCTAATCAAGCTGAACGTGGGCATCCCGCCAATCCCTGAGAACGTACATTCGAACAATAACGTTTCCTACCCAGTGACGGTGCGTAATTACGCCGACTTCTCCGCCACGGGCCTGCAGTTCACTCCTAGCATGCCTCATGTCGGCGATCTGCTTTACATAGACGCCACCGTGACCAATGTCGGTGAAACGACGGCCACCCAGGTATTGGTCTACTACTGGCTCGGAGCAGCGGGTACGGGCACGCTCATCGACCAAAAGGTCATAAGCCAGATAAATCCGCAACAGACGATTATTACGCGCGGTCAGTGGCTGATCACCCCCAATACAGCCGGCAAGATTCAGGACCGCACCATCACCGTGCAGGTAGACCCGCTGAACCAGATACAGAAGATAGGGCATGCCAACGGAATATTCAGTGGCTCCGTTCGGGTCATCGACATGCGACCAGAACTGAGTTTCGAGGGCGGTATCAACGTCACCGCTGGCGGTCATAGCGTTAACGAAACCACCGAAGGCCAGACGTTAGTGCTCTGGGCGACCGTCCACAACGACGGTTACTCGACCGCCTCGAACGCGCGCGTGCAGTTCAGGATCAACGGCACCGATGGCGTCATTTGGAGCCTGGGCAATGTGACGACCACGATTCCATCGAACGAATCGAAAGTAGTGCAGTTGACCTGGCGTGTCACCAGCACCAAGGGCAACTACACCCTCGGGGCGGTCATTATTGGCACGTCGAATCACTTGGAAAGACTGTTCGAGGTCAAGCAGGCCACCCCGATTATCGAGATGACCCTGCCTTCTGGCCCCCAGTACAAGCCAGACGTGGACATATCGGTCTATGGGTACGTCAAGAAGTCGACCGTCGACCCGCAGCCACTGCAGGGCGTTCAGGTCACGGCCATTCTGAGGAACATGATCGGCGGGACCTTGGTCGTCGGTGTGACCAAGACCACAGCTGCGAACGGTTACTACTCGGTGACGGTGCACGTGCCAGTGAACCTGCAGGGCGATTACCGTGTCTACATCCAGGCGATTCTTGGTGGCCAGACATACGAGAACCATCAGGACATAAGCGTCGCAGCGCAAGCGAGCGAGACCAGCATGCCCTTCTGGGTCTGGATACTCATCATCCTGTTCGTGCTGGCGATCATCGTCGCCTTCTCCATCTATCTATACCGGTACGGGTTGGGCAAGATGGTGGAGTGCGGCGAGTGCGGCGCGCTGATACCGGAGAGCTCGAAAAAGTGCCCCAAGTGCGGTACCGAGTTCGAGACCGGAACGGCGAAGTGCAGTCAATGCGGAGCCTGGATCCCCATCACCGCGACCGAGTGTACAGAGTGCGGAGCCCGGTTCGTCACGGAGCCAATGGCGGAGGAAGAGGATGAGTACATCCGCGGCATGCGCCAGCAGTATGGAGCTCATGTCGACACGTTCCGCGAGCAAGGCAAGGCTGTCCTGGGCAAGAAGTACAACGAGTCCCGGTTCATGGAGTGGTGGAAGAAGCAGTCCAGCTACGTCAGCTTCGAGAAATGGCTCTCGCAGGAAGAAGAGAAGCGCAAACTCGCGACTGGCGCTGCCGCCTTCCCATGCTCGATTTGCGGCACCTTGAACCCCAAGGGCTCGACGGTGTGCCACAAGTGCGGGACGGTCTTCGATCAGAAGGCCGAGGGCATGGAGTCGCCGATTGAAGGAGAGCAGAAGCCGATGCGCCGCATCGTCAGGCGGCCGGCGGAGAAGAAGCTCATTCCGAAGAAGGAGGCGAAGCCAGAGGAGCCCAAATCCGAGGAAGAGCTGCCCGAGCAACTGCCGACTGAAGGACCGGGTGACCAGGCGCCCCCGCCAGGCTGAGTACAGAGATCCAAAACCTCTTTCCTTCTATCTTTATTCCCATTTCTTAATGGCCACGAGCATGTGCCGACGCTCCGTCGAAGGAACGATCTAGGTCTATTGTCACTCTGACCGAGCCTGTGAAGTCGCCTGAAGTAAAAGAAATGAAAGGGGGGGGCTTTCAACCCATCTGTTGCAGCTTCTCTCGTATCTCCTTGCCCAATTTCTCCGGGTCCTTGTAGTAGGCGGAGATGATCTTGGCCACCCGCCGATAGTTGTCGAACCCGGACTTCTTCATATACTCCAGGATGTCCACCCGACGTTTCACCTCGCGCTCCATTTCCCTGGGCGACCAGTTGCGGATGGTGCGCACCTTCTCGTAGACGTAGGAGTGGCCGGAGAAGTTGAAAGTGTCGTCCGCAGGGTTCCAGGTATAGACGGAGTTGGTGATCAGCTCGCCGGTCTCCGGGTCCATGCCCACGATCTCCGTGAGCGATTTCACCCGCCTTGTCATCTTGGTGCCCACCTTCACCTGTGCCTGCAACAGTACGATGTCCAGGGCGGTCAAGAGGGCCCGGGGCAGATTGATAGGATCGTTCTCCATGCGGTGCACCATCGCCTGCACGTCCTCGGCATGGAAGGTAGAATAGGCGGTCTTGCCTGTGGCCATGGCCTGGAAGACCACATAGGCCTCCTTTCCTCGGACCTCACCGACCATCAGGTATTGCGGCCTTTGCCTTAAGGCAGAGGTGAGGAGGTCGAACATGTCGATGCCCCCGGTCGCAGATGATTTCTTGCCGCCGAAGCCCTCCCTGGTCAGCGCCGGGATCCAGTTCTCGTGCGGCAGGTTGAGCTCGCGGGTGTCCTCGATGCTCACGATCTTCATCTGCGGAGGGATGAAGAGCAATATCGCGTTCAGAGTGGTCGTCTTGCCCGACGCGGTGCCGCCGCAGACCAGCATCGAACTGCCGTATTCGGTAGCGGTCCATAAGTAAGCCATCATGTCGGTGCTCATGGTCTTGAACTTGAGCAGGTCGATGGGAGTGAACGGGTTCTCCTTGAAGCGCCTGATGGTGAAAGAGGAACCCCGCTTGGTCACGTGCTTGCCCAGAGTGGCGTTCAGCCTCGAGCCGTCTGGTATTGTGGCATCGAGCAGCGGATCGGCCACGGAGATGTGCTTACCGCACTTCTGCGCCAGCCAGATCACGAAAGAATCAAGCTCGACCTCCTTCACGAACCTGACATTGCTGCGGATTGAGCCATATTTTCGGTGGAAGATGAAAAGCGGAATGTCCACTCCATCGCAGGAGCAGTCCTCCACGTTGAGGTCCACCATCATCGGGTCTATGACCCCATAGCCGATGAAATCTCGACGCAAGTAGTAGAAGATCCGTTCCATCGATATCGGGTTGAGGCTAATGCCGAATTTGCGCATCAGTTCCTCCGCGCCTTCCTTGACGATGGCCTCCTTCTCTTTGGGTGTGCTCAACGGGGTCAGGTTCAAGGTCATAATGAGGGCGCTCTTCAGCACATCCAGCAAGGAACGCTCGTCCTCAGAGAGCGTGGGTTCGATGACCTCGTAGAGGTACTCCGAGGCCGTGTTGTCATATCTGATCCTGACGAAGCTGTAGGGATCGAGGACAGGATTGATCTCCACCTCGTCCATGTTGGGGTCGGAGATTGGAGGAATCTCGGTAATAACGTCCGATTCGGTCATCATCTTGCTTGCGACGCGCACTTTCATGGGTTTCTTTCTTATACGCAGAAGGAATTTCATATAGCTGGCCTTGAGTTCTGATCTGCGTTCTTCCATGCCTTCCTCCACGACCGCGGCCCGCTCCTTCTCGCTCGCTGCCATTCGATCACCCTATCAACCGTGTGCCGATCAAGCCCACCAGCAGCATGATGAAACTATGTCTCATCCCGTTCTGAATCCTGCCATCCTGTAAAACCCCTGCCAGGATGCCGTCGCCGAAGGCATGGATCATCACCGCGACCACGAATATGAACTGGACCGTGGGGATGATATCGGTCTTGATGGTGGCCGGCATGTTGGTGATGCCTGCCGCCTCTGCCCCCTTCGACACCTGGCTGCCCGCTTCCAGCATCTTCGGTAGAAAGGTGGTGTTGAGTATGAATATGGTGGCGATGAACACCATAAAGGAAACATAGATGACGACGGTGTAGGTGGCCATGGCGATCTTCCGCTCTTCCTGGGCGAGCATCGCCTCCCGGGCATCGTGAGCGACCATGGTAAGGACGTCCGCCACGCTTCCTCCCGCGTCGTTGGCCTTGATGATGATGGCCATCATCCTTCGCACCAATGGGGTGTCGACGCGCTCAGAGAACAACCTGATGGCCTCGGCGGCAGGCACTCCCCAGTCGATCTGCGCCGCCATGCGCCTTATCTCGGTCGTCAATCCACCATAGCGGCCCCGGCTGGCGACCTTGATGGCTTCCGCCAGGGTCATGCCGAAACGACCTGCCTCGGCCACATCCCTAAGGAAATCCGGCAGGCGGGACTCGATCGCCTTCACCTTATTGTAGCGATAGGTGGTGTAGAATCCATATGGCCCACAGACGGCCATCAATCCGATGGCGAAATAGTCAATCGATTGCAGGCTGGTATTGATGCCACCAATGGCATCCAGAAATCCTATGAAGAAGAGAATTATCGCTACAATCAGGCCGCCAAGGAGCAATGTGCGGCTCAAGTCCTTCTTGCTCCTTTCCAGCTCGTTCAAGTCCAATAGGTCTTTCTCTGCCATGGTAACCACCCTATATGGACGACTCCTTAGTCGAGTTCCAGATAAAGAAAATGAACCCAAACTGTGAAATTGGTATCATAAGTCCTACCACCGCCCAGAGCAACATCACGGTGGTGTTCGAACTTCCTCCTCCACCTGGCACAATGGCCATGATGGCCATTATGACCACCAGGAACAGGGGGAAGGCCACCACGACGGTGACGAAGGTCTCCGCCATGAGCCCCAAGCTCTCCAACTGCTGTCGCATGTTCAGCTTCGATTCCTTCTCGAACTGCTCCGCCTTCTGCAGGAAATAGGGCTTGAGCTGCCCACCAGAGGTGGAGGTGGTCACGACGCCTTGCAGGAACTCCTGGAACTTCGACGAGGGCGTCCTCTGAGCCGCTTTGCTGACGGCAGTGAGGATATCTATGCCCAATAGTTCCGTATCTCGAGTGATCCATTCCGCCTCGGTCTTGATCTCCCCGTAAATCGACTGCCGGGAAAGTTCTTTGAATATGACATCCACGTTCACGTCCGCACTGGCCATGGCTGAGATGAAGCTCATGGCCGGCCCGATACGCTTGTCTATGTCTCGGGATCTGCGCTTGGCCTTGCTTCCGGGAGTGGACATGAGCACCGCATAGGCCAGAATCGGGGGTATGATCACGATGAGGAGAGAGAACATCAACACATAGGCGGCCTGGATGTTCAAGAAGGCGATGAACACCCCACCCAGGGTCAGCGCGATGACCGCGGCCACTGCTAATACCAGGATGACGCTCATCCAGACATAGGCCACGAACTCCTCCTGTCGCATTCGCATATGCGCTTGCAGTAGGCCCAGTTCGAGCTTGGGATTGGGCTTCGTGCGCATCTTGACCATCTTGCCCACTGTGCGCCAGGAGAACTCCTGATACTTGGTGAGCTTAACATATTCCGGGACTGCACCCTGTGGTAGTCGAACCATGTGCGGTCCCCAATGTTCGGCCACATCCTCAGAGGTCTTCGTTTTCAGGTAGCCCTTCTTGGACGATTCCATCCTGGCAAAAATGTCGGAAACCTCAGGCGCCAACTTCCAAACCTCCTTCCTGTAGCTCCTTGCGTACGCGTACGATTGTCTTTTCCCCCTCCTTGTAGTAGGAGTTGATCAGGGACCAGATCTTACGGTGATCGGTGATATCTCGATACACCATGTAGCGCACGATGTCCACTCGACGGTTGAACTCCGTCAGCATTTGCTCATGGGTCATGGATTTCATCTCCATGATCTTATCGAAAAGGAAGGAATGGCCCTTGTACATGAACCGGTCAGTGGCCTGGTCCCACTCATACACGGTATTGGTGATGAGCTCGTTGGTCTCCGGTTCGAAACCGACGATCTCGATGACCTGCTTGATTCGTCGGACCAGCTCCGTGCCCACACGTGCGTGGGTCTGGATGATCACATTCCTCAGCGCAGTGAGCAATATACGGGGGCAGTTGATAGGTGGGTTCTCCAGGCGGTTGACCATGCTCTTGACCGAATCGGCGTGCATGGTGGAATAGGTGGTATGGCCGGTGGCCATGGCCTGGAACATGATGTATGTCTCCTTGCCACGTACCTCGCCCACGATGATGTAGTTAGGCCGCTGTCGCAACGCCGCGCGAACAAGATCGTACATGTCGATCTCACCCGGTGATTTGCCAGAGGCTTCCTTCTCTCCCACTCCCGAACGGGTCGTGCCTGGGATCCAGTTCTCGTGTGGCAGGTTGATTTCGCGCGTGTCCTCCATGGTGACGATCTTCGCCCCGGGAGGGATGAAGAGAGCGATGGAGTTGAGGGTGGCCGTCTTGCCCGAAGCGGTGCCGCCGCAGATGATCATCGATTCCCCATGCTCCACACCAAGCCAGAAGTAGGCGATCATCTCCGGGCTGGCGGTGCCGTACTTGATAAGGTCTACAGGCGTGAAAGGCTTCTCCTTGAACCGGCGGATGGTGAAGGTGCCTCCTCTGGTGGTCACCTCGCGAGAATAGGTCGCCTGCACGCGATGACCTTCCGGGGTCGTGCCGTCCAGGATAGGGTTGGATACGGAGATCTGCTTGCCGCATCTCTGAGCCAAAGCGACGACGAACGAGTTCAATTTCTCCTCCGAATCGAACTTCAGTTGCGTCCTGATGCTCTCGTACTTGCGATGGAATGTGAAGAGAAAGACATCAACCCCGTCGCAGGAGACGTCTTCAATGCCCTCATCCCTGATGAGCGGATCGATGGGGCCATAGCCCATGAAGTCTCGGATGATGTAGTAGCCAATCTTCTTCTTGGCCACTGGATCCACATGGATTCCCCGGGTGCGGATGAAGGACTCCACGCTTTCCCGCAAATATTTCTCCTTGTCGAGCTCGGTGAGCTTCTCCCACTCATAGCCAAGGGTGCGCTGCATGGTGTCGCGCACGAGTTCCAGCAACTTCTGTTCCTTTTCGTCCAAAAGCGGCTCTATGGTCTCTAGCAGATACTCAGAGTTCTCGTTGTTGAAGGTGACCCGGATGTAACTGTAGGGTTCCATCACTGGGTAGACCTCTACCACATCGATTTGGGGATCTTCGATCTTGGGGATCTCGGTAATGCCCGAGCCTCGTCCCTTGGACCATTCGACGCGCTGCGCCACCTGCCCGACAGGGAGGCGGACCCGGGTGGCCCGGCTCGGCACCATCTTGCGCAGGAGTTTCAGATAGGAATCGCGGACCCTATCCGTCGCCTTTCCGGCCGGCACATCGAGGTCCGCGGCTTGCTCTTGGGCATCCGCTTGGGTCTCACCGGCCCCCCCATCCTTTTTGATGGTTTTCATCCCCTCACCTAGGCGTTCTGGACCGTGATCTGCACCGTCGCCTTGTTGCAAGTGAAAATGCTCACGGTCTTTAAATTCAGCACTATGACTGAGTACTGATTACCGTATGACTGAATACTATAGTCAGTGATGTTCACCAATCTCGAGTCCTTGAGGACTTCGTTGAGATAGTTGAACCAGGCCTTACCATATAGCGTATGGAATGTGATGTTCACGTTGAACCAACTAGAGTAGTTGGTGTATATCTGTTGGTCCAGGTAGATCAGGTCGATGTTCAGCCCTGTAATGCCAGTGCCGGCCATTGAAGCGTTCTTGCCTATGAAGTCTATCTCGGTGAAAGACAGGGACACATTGGTGCCTATCTTGTTCACTGTGAAGCTGGGGAACGCCCGCACCAGTTGTCCGTCGTTCTGTTTCACCAGTATGGCTCCGTTCTCATAAGCGATGCGCTGCTCTACGTAGTAGCGGTTGGGAGCATAGAGCTCGACCATGCCTCCACCCTGCGAATCGACCGCTTGGTGGATAGTATGGCCAGCATCCAGATCGTAGTTGAACTTGATCTGGACAGTACTGTTCTGTTGGTTGAGCGGCATATAGTTAAGCTGGCCGGCGGTGGGCGAAGCGAATACTGGAATACCAGTCGCTCCCAAAGTGATGGGTGCATACATGTTCATGTCCGTGGATCCAGTGACCTGGGCCATGACGAGCATGTTGTCCACCTTGCCCTTGAGGTCTCCGAACTGATTGAAGACCGTGTTCATGTGCGTCCGTTCGTTGTCCGTCATCCAGACTGGGACATATGAATTGGTGAATAGCGTAAGGAAAGTAAGGAAGACAAGTAGGGCCATGATGGTGCCCACAGTGGAGGCCACTCCTCGCTCGTCCCTCTCCCGGTGGAGAAGGCGACCTTTGTCCTTCTTGCTGAAGAGGCGACACTCTCGCGGCGCTCGCATCTGCTGACCAGTCCTCCAATAAGTCATTCGATTGAGCGGTTCGTAGATATATAAACGTATTGCACTTGCTGGCTAAGCTTGAAAATCTCACTACATTCTTCGGAGGGACCGCCATTCTTCAAAAAGACCTCAACTTCGCGTCGATGCATCGTCTTCCTCACTCGGTCATGATAGGGCTTTGTCGAACCTCGGAGGGAATGTTCATCTACCTCGCGAGGAGGGTTCGCACTGCTGGGGTTCGTTCTGGAGATCAGCGGGGCCTTCTTTGGCCTAGGGTCGGGGGGCATGGAGCGCTTGACCGTCTACTCCAAGCCGGCCTTCGTCATCGGTCTGGGCGGACACTTGATGGGGACCGAGGGGCGTTTGAAGTCCTCCCGCTAGCCCTAATCCATCCTGGCACCGGGGCACGTGGCCGAGTGGCCACCTCGCCAACAAAGTATATTAGACTGGGGCGCTTTCTCCGGTAAGCGCGCCGCAGTAACTCAGTTTGGGAGAGTGCAAGACTGAAGTTGCTCCCGCGGGGGCAGCCGATATCTTGAAGTCGCTGGTTCGAGCCCGGCCTGCGGCACTCGCGTTTCTTCCCTAGCTACCATTGGCAAACATCTATTAGCACAGTTCTTGATTACCGGGCGGTCGGCATGCAGGTCAAGGGCTTTGAGATCACGGGCATCGAGGCGAAGCGGTTCTCCAAGCAGGGGGAGAAGTTGAACAACATCCGCATCGACCACAACAGCACCGTGACCCAGATCACCCGCGCGTCCGATGATACGGCGGTGGTGGACTTCCGCTTCACCGCCAACTATGTCGGCCTAGGGTACGTCAAGATAGAGGGTCAGGTCATTCTCTCTGGGGACGTATCGAACGTGGTAGGGGAATGGCAGCGCCAGAGCTCCATGCCGCCCGAGGTGGCGAACCTGGTGCACAACACCGTGGTGCCGAGCTGCATTCCCACGACCATGCTGGTGGCGCGCGATATTCGTCTGCCTCCACCGGTCCCTATGCCTCACATCAACATCCAGCAACAGCAGCCGAAGCGTCATGGCGATTCGAGCGGCGTGGAAGTTGCCTGAGGGAAACCATCTGGATGTAGTTCCTTTTCTGGTTGCACTGCCTAAGTGACGTCCGGAACAGGACAAGGTCAAAGGTGCCGGTCACCTGATGTGGTCCAGAGAGAACGAACCGATGCTCAGGCCGTGCTTGCCCACCGTGTATCGGATGTAGGAACGGGATTGCACGTCGCACACCCCCTGCACAGAGAAGAAGTTCTTCAGCTGGTCCAGCTTGAAATCGACCATGCCGTCCATGATGGAGCCGAGCATCTGGATCTCCTGCTCCCCGTGCACTCCCTTCTCGATGGAGTACATGGACACCGCTCCATCGCGCTTGCGTCGGCCGCAGAATGGGCTGAGGAAGCGGAATGCGGTGGTAGGGTCCGAATAGGCGATGAGCGTGGACAGGGAGCGGAACGCCAGACGGTAGTATTTGTGCTTCTCCTTGAACTCCTTGGCGATCTTCTCGGTGGCCTCCATGATCATGTCATGGTCCGTGGGCTCGTCGATGTAGCTAGTATAGGGGTCGTCGGTCACCTCGCCCATGCTCTTCGAATAGGCGTCGACGTACCTCACCAGGCCACGGTGCTCGTACTCCTCATAGCCAGATAGCACGGAGTCCATGTCCGTTCGTGTATCCCTGGCCGTCTTGTCGGTGATGACCCAGATAGCTGGCACACCCTTCTTCAGGCCCTCGGCCACGAACTGCGCCATCATGATCTCCTTGCCTACGAACGGAGGGCCATGGATGAGCACATTTGAACCGAAAGGAATGCCACCCAGGAGCAGATCATCGAAACGAGCGTTGCCGGTCTTGGCCTTGGCTACTTGGATCTCCAAGGTGCGCTCTTCCTCCCGTTGCTGGATCTCGTCATCGATCACACCCTGCTCGCGCAGGCGGAGATCCTCCGCTTTGGCGTTGAGGTATTTCTCCTTGATGAGCAGCTCCTCTTCCTTTTGCTGCACCTCGGCCTTCAGCTCCTCTAGGCGCCTCTTGAGCTCGGCCTCCTCCACGCCAGTGACATCCTTCTTGACGTCGTCGAACTTGACCCTCTCGGTGGTGAGGAGCTTCTCCCGATAATCGAGGTCCTCCTCCCTCCGCATCATCTCCTGTTGCTTGTAGCCGACGACCTCCTTGATCTTCTTCAGCTCATCATCGCGCTCCCGGATCTCGATCTTAAGGCGTGCCGCCTCTTCTTCCATGAGGGCGATGCGCTTCTCCTTGAGCTGCAGTTCGCGCAGCCTTCCCTCGACGACGGCGCTGCCGTTCTTCGCCCCCATACGCACGATATTGAGCTCTTCCTTCAGCTGCTGGATTTCCAAGCTCTTGCTCTTGAGCTCCTCGGCCAGATAATCGACCTTGGAATGGTGCTCTCTCTCTTTTTCGCGGTATTCGGTCTCCTTGTCCAAGAGCTCCATCCGGAAGCGTTTCTCAAGCTCCCCTTCGCTCACCCCGCCGATTTCTTGCGAGAGCTCGTTCACGGAGGTGCGCTCCGTTTCCCGGTTCTCGAGCAGGCTCTCGCGCTCTCGCAGCTCGATCTGCTTGCGAACCAGCTCCTCCTGGTCCTTCGGCAGCCTTGCCAGAGCGCCCTCCGTCTCCAGCCGCGAATCGTGGTTGAGTTTGGCCAGCAGGTCGAACTGCCCTCGCAGGATGTCAGCCTGCTCGAAGATGCTCTTCAGGTGCTCCGAGAGTTCGGCGGTCTCCTTTTCGTTCAGCTGGGCAGGAGGCGATTTCAGCTCTTCCATGACCAGCGCGCGGAGCTTGACGAGCTCCGCCTTGGACTTCTCCGCCCGCTGGCGAGCGGCGGCAAGCTCCTCTGATTCTGGCCTGGTCTCTCCCGGAGCGGCCAAGGCCGCTGGGCCCGCCTCGTCCTCCTCGTTCAGCCAATCAAGCAGGCCCGCCTCTTCCCCGGCGAGCCACCGGCGCAGATCATCCATCTTGTCCCCGCCGGTCTGCTGGGAACGGTCAGCGGGGGGCATCGATGCTTCAGAGCGAACGCTGCCCGCGTCCTCACCCGTGACCTTCCGTTTCGAACTCACGCCCACACCTACGTCTTGACCCGGCTATCCTCTCCGACTGACCAGCATGCTATTTTAACATTTCGTAGCTGTCAGCGACTTCTGGATGAAGCTCCCAACAAAGGGATGAAAGGGATTGGACAAAGTCCTGAATGGCCGAATCTACCCGTCAGGGGACGGTCCACGCCGTAAAAAAGAATATATATGTTGGATAAAGCCTTACTAAGGAATCGGCCGTCAGCCAGGAGTTCGAGCGATGGAGACCAGGGTGCACGTCAAGATCGACAAGAAGAGCGACCTGACTCTCCGAGAGGTCCTGAAGAAGATACAGGAGATACAAGCGGAGAACCCTGACCTCGACGTTTTCTTCGACGGCGACCTCTATGCTATATGCTCTAGGCCCAAGAAGGCGGCGGAGAAGCAGAGGGCCTAAGGTCTAGGGCGGTTCTGGGACCGCCCTCTGACAAGTAAAATGGAAATACTAGACTCCGATACCTCTTGCAGTTAGCATGGTCAAGAAATCAGATATCATGAAGGAGAAGGTCAAGGCCATCGATTTCGACCAGATATCGACGGTCGCCGACCTGGTGGATGCCTATAAGGACAGCTCGGTGCAGAGCCGCGCATTGGCCACCTGCGCCATCGCATTGGAGAATGCCATGAAGGACGAGGCCCGTCCGACGATAGTGATCGGGCTGGCCGGTCCGCTGGTAGCCGCCGGCCTGAGGAAGGTCATCGCGGACATGATCCGCTACGGCATCGTGGACGCAGTGGTGTCCATCGGCGCGATACCCTACCAGGACTTCTACCAGGCGAAGGGCTACAGCCACTACAAATGCTCTCCGCGCATAGACGATCTGAAGCTGCGCGAGTTCTTCATCGATCGGATCTACGACACTCTGGTGGACGAGAACAAGTTCCGCGAGACCGATACCGTCATCGGTAAGATAGCTGGCGAGCTGGAGCCTCGGGGCTATTCGAGCCGCGAGTTCATGCAGATCCTCGGTCCACACTGCGCCAAGGACGAGAGCTCCATACTGGGCACCGCTTATAGGTTCGGAGTGCCGATCTTCGTGCCGGCGCTGAACGATTCCTCCATTGGGATCGGTCTCACCGGCCTCTACGTGGAGAGGCGCAAGAAGGGCGAGGATTTCATGCGCATCGACCCCATCCGCGACAACTGGGAGCTTACCCAGATCAAGATCCACTCCGAGAAGACGGCGGTCATCTACATCGGGGGCGGGGTGCCGAAGAACTACATCCAGCAGACCGAGGTCATCGCCGAGACCCTGGGCTACGACAAGGGCGGGCATCATTACGCCATCCAAATAACCACGGACGCGCCGCAGTGGGGCGGGCTGTCCGGCTGCACCTTCGAGGAGGCGCAGTCCTGGGGCAAGGTCAACCGGGATGCGACCAAGGCGGTGGCATATGTGGAAGCGTCCATCGGCCTGAGCCTCATGGCCGGCTACATCCTGCAGAAGAAGCTGTGGAAGGGCCGCAAGCGCCTGAGATACGATTGGCAGGGCGATGAGCTGAAGAGCATCAGGCAGGTGCCTTTGAAGGTCGAGTAGGCGCAAAACTCCTTACCCTCATTTGCCTTCTCGTCCGACAGGTGTGCAATGGCGAGACTGGGCCGGGCGACCATCGCCCTCTGGAACTCCTACGATCCCAAGACCTTCCGGGAGGCGCATCGGCGCATCCTGGCCCGAGCTGGTCCCCTTGCCCTGGCTTTCGACCTCAACCTGGCCACCTTCGGTTTTCCTTTCCCTCCGGAGCTGACGACGCCGCAGGAGATCGCGGATTGGGTGGCGACCACGACCTCCATAGGCGAGGACGGCTCGTACCTGAAGGAGCTGTCATCGAAAGGCCGCTTCTCCACCTTCCCCTATTTCGAGAAAGGGTTCCCGCCACAGCTAGGCGAGGTGGTGCTGACCACCTGCAACGCGGAGGGCAAGAAGAAGCGGAGCGTGGATGAGGCGGTGGAGATGCTAGCAAAGGGCAAGAGCCTGTGCTTCGTCTTTGGCACCGGCCCGAAGGGGGTGCCAAAGGACCTTTTCTTCATCGCCCCGCATCACTTGGACATCACCTTCGGCGGCTTGTCATTGGAGACGTGCACAGCATTAGGCGCAGTGGCCGCGGTCATCGCCCACAAGATTAAGGCCAGGTCGCCATGAGCCTTCGACACGGCACGGACACCGGGGCTCAATAGGAACCGTAGTTGAGGGCGGGTCTCTCGGAACCTACCCCCTCTCCTTCCACTACGTGCCCCACTACCTTCGCACCAGGGCCCAGCGTCTTCAATGCTATCTTGACATCGTCCTCAGCGAGAACGACCGCAAATCCCATGCCCATGTTGAACGTCTGGTACATCTCCATGTCCTCGACTTCACCTAGCTCCTGCAGGATCCCGAACACCGGCGGGGGATCGAGAGGATTCGAGATCTCGAAGCGCACGCCCTTCTTCAAGCGGACGAAGTTACGCAGCCCACCCCCGGTCACGTCCACCATGCCAGTGACCTGGCATTTCTCTAGCATCTTCAGAACGGGTCTGACGTAGATCGAGGTGGGGGTGAGGAGCTCAAGCCCGATGCTCCTACCAAGCTTCGCGAACTTCTGATCGAGCCCAACCTCGTTCCTCTCCAGGATCTTCCGCGCCAGGGTGAGCCCGTTGGAGTGCACGCCGGAAGAAGGCAGTCCGATGATCGCGTCGCCGACCTTGACCTTGGAGCCATCGACGATATCCTCCTTCTCAACGAAACCCAAGCAGCTTCCTGATAGGTCCACGCCTTTCACGATCTCAGGAAGGACGGCGATCTCCCCACCCACCAGGTCCACGTTCGCCATCCTTGCGCCTTCGTTCAGACCAACACCGATCTGCTCGGTCACCCGGGCGTTCGGTTTGTCGATGGCGATGTAGTCCACGAAAGCGAAGGGCTCGGCGCCCACACAGATCGTGTCGTTGACGTTCATGGCCATGCAGTCGATGCCCACCGTGTCCCATCTGTCCAGGGCCTCCGCGATCAGCAGCTTGGTGCCCACCCCATCCGTGCAGAGCGTTAGCGCTACCTCACCGAAGTCGATGAGTGAGGTGAACTGCCCTTTGATATCCATGTTCCCACCTCTGCCCTTCCTTCGGTACTTGAGCTGCTTGACCAGGGAGGCAATGGCCTGCGACTTGGCGTCGATGTTCACGCCAGCCTTCGCGTAGGTCATTCGGGACTTGCGCATGAGTATCGAATGGTGTAGACGGAGGCTAGATAAAATATCCTTCGCCGGCGAGGGAGGCTGGTCGGGTGGTGAGGGGGGACTGGGGCATCCTGCAAAGCTTTATCGGGATGGCGAAAAATGGGAGGCACGATGTCGAAGCGATGGCTGGACGAGCGCCGTCGTGATCCCTATTACAGGAAAGCGAAGCAGATGGACTACCGCAGCCGCGCCTCCTTCAAGTTGATACAGCTCGATGACAAGTTCCGTCTACTGAGGCCGGGAGCGATCGTCGCCGACCTCGGGGCGGCACCGGGTGGCTGGCTCCAGGTGGCCAAGGAAAGGGTGGGCGCCCGAGGCAAGATCGTGGGCGTGGACCTGCAAGGAATCGAGCCCATCGAGGGTGTGATTACGGTCCGGGGCGACATGCGCAAGGATGAGACCGTGGCGGAGATGCTGGAAGCGCTCGGGGGCAAGGCCGACGTAGTGCTCTCGGACATGTCGCCCAGTATCTCAGGCAACTATTCCATGGACCAAGCCCGTTCGGTGGACCTTTGCGAGCATGCGCTGGCATTCGCGGAGAAGGTGCTCAAGCCGCACGGATCGCTGGTGATGAAGATATTCGAAGGGGACATGATGCAGGATTTCCTGAAGCTGGTGAAGAGCAAGTTCAAAGAGGTCAGGTTGGGCGCTCCGGACGCTTCGCGCTCCTCTTCATCGGAGATATACATAGTGGCCAAGGGATACGTCCAGAAGTAGGTCGGAGGTAGTCACTTCGTCGATCGTCGCAGGGATTTATGTAAAGGTTTAATCGATTGATGCGAATCCCCCGTGCGATGATAACCTACATCACGGTGATGTTCAGCTCGGAAGGAGCCAAGCCATCCAAGGTCTTCGACGCCCTGAACAACATGGGCTTCAGACCCACCACCGGCAACTACGACGCCGAGTACACCTGGGACAAGAAGGCCACCCTGGACGATGCCATATCGCTGGCGGACAAGGTGGTCGTCACTCTCAGGGGCATGAACGTGCTGGTCAAACTGGAGACCGTGGGCAACAACGGGCGCGGAGAAGAGGAAGACGACTGATCTTTAATCAGGGTGACTGGATGCGTCCGGGCAAGATCGTGTGCATCGGGCAGAACTACCGTGCCCATATCAAGGAGCTGAGGTCAGAGGTGCCCGAGGAACCGGTGATCTTCCTGAAGCCAGCGAGCGCACTTGTCGGGGACCTGGAAGAGATCCTGGTCCCGCCGAACTTGGGCCGGGTGGATTACGAGGCGGAGCTGGCGTTGGTCATAGGCAAGAGATGCAAGAACGTCACGATGTCCAAGGCCCATGCACACATCGGCCGGGCTGCCGTTTTCAATGATATTACCGCCCGCGATGTCCAGGGCAAGGCGCGCAAGGCTGGCCTGCCATGGGCTTTGGCAAAGGGCATGGATACATTTGCCCCGATGTCCGAACCCAAAGCTATCTCGGACGTACCAGACCTGCGCGATCTCAACGTGCGATTGCGATTGAACGGCGAGCTGCGTCAGAACGGCTTCACCAAGGACATGATCTTCCCGGTGGAGAAAGTGATCGCGTACATCTCGAGGTTCATGACGCTTGAGCTAGGTGACGTCATCGCCACCGGTACCCCGGAAGGTGTCGGACCGATCGGGAACGGCGATCTTGTCGAAGCGAGCATTGAGGGCGTGGGCAAGGTCAGCAATCCAGTGCGTTTCCTCTGATCAGTCCCAGAACTTCTTCGTCCGGGCATACGTGATCTCGGCACCGAGGACATCGCGCAGGAACTCGTCCTCGTTGTCGTAGAGGCCAGAGAGGACGCGGGCGGCGGTGTCCGGGCCCACACCTCTCCCAGCGAGAGCGAGAAGGGCCTTGCGGCCGTGCTTGTTCACCAAGCTGGCATTCTTGTAGATGCGCTTGACCTCCTTCTCCTCTTCCTCAGCGAGCTGCTCCTTCTTCAGCAGCTTGACCTGCTCCCTGGCATAGGGGGGCAAGGCGGCGATCATGCGCCCGCCGCACTTCTGGCAGGTGATGGTGCGAGGAGAATCGCGCACCCTCAGACGCCATTGCGTCCGGCAATTGAGGCAGGTCATGTGCATCGTCTCGTCCTCCAGACGATCCTTGAGGGCCATGAGGATGCGATGATCCGCGCGCTGAGGGGCGATCAGCTCCTTGGAATGTTGCAGTCCCGCCCGACCGATGGGGGTCAAAGGGCAGATATCGAACTCAGCCTTCCCGTCGGAGATGTCCTGGACGACTTTGACAGTTCCCACGAGGTCCAGGTCCTCCCACAGCACCCGGTCCACCGCCTCTTGGAAGAGGGGCGAGTCCTCGTAGGCGTCGAAAAGCCGGCCGAAGTTGATGCTCTGGTAGTCCGCCTCCTTCTCCACCGCCCCGAACTTCTTGGCCACGTGCACGAAGCGCCAGCGCAGGTGGGAGGAGTTCTTGATCACCAATCTGACCAAGCCCTCGACGTTCTCTGATCGGATGCCCTTCAGCGTATCTATGATCAGGGAGGGCTTGAGGTCCCGGGGAAGCTCGAGCATGATGCGATATGGGTCGGTGTGCACGCCCACGCTCTCCCCTATCCTGGCCGACAGCAGGACGGAGAGCAACCGGGAAAGGGTCTCATTCACCTTGGAACCGAAGCAGACGTTGAGGACGACCAATTTCCGTCCCACTTCCAAAGTGATCAGCTGATCCGTTGGCATCTTGGATTCGGACCGTTGCTCTTGCAGATAGGTGCGGAGGGTGCAGATTGCCTCTTGGTCGCCCTGATAATCAGCATAGTTCTCCAAGCGGCGCAGCCGGCCTACCTCCATGGCCACATCATAGGGGACGGGGAGGTCCTCTCCTACCCAGGATGGGATTGAGCCGATCTCCTTCACCTGTTCCACCAGCAGTTCGTCGTCCTTCACCTCGATGATACGCCAGGAGCGGCCGCGGGTGATGAAGGTGGCATAGGGTTCTGCGAACGAGGCCACGAACGATTCGTCCAGCTGCCCGACGATGCGTCGGGAGGAAAGCTCTCGTATCTTGAAGGAGCGCTCATCCGGGATCATGGACAGGTTGTCATAGAAGTAGCGCATTCCCCGGCTGGAGCGGCGATAATCCTCGGGAGCGACGAACACCAGCCCTATCCGCGAAAGCTGGTCCAGCACCGATCCGAACTTCTCCCGGGTCAGATTGCGGAAGGCGTAGGAGCGGACGACGGTCAGATAAGCCTGCTCAGTGTTCACCGGTCCCATCATGGCCATGGCCACAATCTGATTGGCCAGGACGGTCAGGGGGTTCTCCCGCACCCGAAGAGGTTCGAGCTCCTCGTGCAACGCTTTTCTGGTGATGACCAAGCTCTCTGCGACCTCATCGGCCGTGGAAGCAACGATCGCTCCCTTGGACTTGGCGCCGACCCGGTGACCGGCCCGTCCCATTCTCTGTATCAGACGGGCCACCTGCCTGGGCGAGTTGTACTGGATGGCGAAGTCCGCGCTCCCTATGTCAATGCCCAGTTCCAACGAGGAAGTGCAGATGAGCCCTTTGATGGCCTCTTTCTTGAAGGCCTCCTCCATCTCGATGCGTATCTCCTTTGAAAGGGAGCCGTGATGAACGCCGACGGGGAACTCCCCGTCCCAGATGTGGTATCTCGCCGCCAATGCCTCAGCGGTGTCCCGGGTGTTGACGAAGAGCAGCGTGGAACGATGGGATTCGATGATCTGACGGCAGCGGCGCATGCACGCGACCAGCTGGGGGTCGCTCTGCAAGGTGCCGGCCAGATCACGATCTTCCTCTGCGACCTGAGGCGCCTGCACGCTCAGGCTCATGTCCTTGGCCACGTGCGTCCGGACCACGGTCACATTTCTCTTCGAACCGCCCAGGAAGTTGGCCACCTCCTGCACGCTTCCCACTGTGGCGGAGAGGCCTATGCGTTGGAACTCACCCGCCTCGTTCACAAGGCGTTCCATGGCGACGGCCAGCTGTGCCCCTCTCTCATCCTCGGCCAGTTCGTGGATCTCGTCCACCACGAAGAAGCGCACGTTGGCCAGGTGCGTGCGCAGCCGCTTGCCCGCGAACATGACCTGCAGCGTCTCTGGAGTAGTGATGAGCACGTCCGGTGCCTTTCGCGATTGCCTGGAACGCTCGGATTGAGAGGTGTCCCCGTGCCGCACAGCCACATTCAGATCCAGCGCCTTGCCGAACTCCTCCAGCCTGCGCAGCAGATCACGGTTCAAAGCGCGTAGCGGCGTGACATAGATGCACCTGATCCCCTGCCCTTGGGTCTGGAGTATCTGGTGCAGGATCGGCAGCATGGCCGCCTCGGTCTTGCCTATACCCGTGGGAGCGACCAGCAGAAGATGCTCGCCTTTCATGATGTGAGGGATCGCCTGCCGCTGGGGGCCGGTCGGCTCGTGGATGTCCTTGTCCTTCAGGACCTTCTGGATCCGGGGATCGAGGAGTTCAAAGACCATGATGGGCTGCAAATCGAGCGCTTCGGGGTACATTAACCTATCGCGTTGCGGCGTGAAGATGAGGCGATGGTAAGCGCTAAACGGTGTTCGGGCCATTCATGCACGTGCACCTGCGAGCGCGCGATTCGGGAAGGTCGGTCCGGGTCGCCATCGGCGAGATCGTCGAGGTGGTGTTGGACGAGAACCCGACCACCGGTTTCCGCTGGGAGGTGGCTCACCAGCCGAGCACGCTCGAGCTGAAGGGCAGCGAGTACGTTCCGGACGAGCCTCTTCGCATCGGCAGCGGCGGCCGGACGACGATCCGCTTCCTAGTGGTACGCAGCGGCTCGGAGGCGCTCAGACTGGAACTCAAACGTTCCTGGGAGATGGACGTGGGCCTGGCAGAGGTGTTCGAAGCGCGCTTCGATTCGGCCTGATCACTTCTTCGCTTCCGGAGCCGCCGCCGCCGGTTCGGTGGCCTCCATCAGCAGCTCCGCCAGGTCCATCACCTTGATATTGGCGTTCAGCTGCTTCGCCCCGGCCTGGAGGTTGAGCACGCAGAATGGACAGGTGGTGACGATCCGCTCAGCTCCCGTGGAAAGCGCTTCCTTGACGCGCTTGGCGGCGATGTTCACTGCCAGCTCGTTGTATTGGGACTTGTAGCCGCCACCAGCTCCGCAGCATTGTGAGCCCATTCGGTTGTGCGGCATCTCCACCAGTTCCATCCCCGGGATAGCCTTGATGACCTCGCGCGGAGGCTCGAAGACGCCCGAGTGCCTTCCCAGGTGGCACGGGTCGTGGTAGGTCACCTTGGCCTTGATCTCCTTGGTCAACTTGAGCTTCTTCTCCTTGATCAGCTTCTGGGCATATTGCGAGAAGTGGTAGACCTCGAAGGAGGGATTGGAGTAGAAGCGGCCGTAATCGTGAGTGGTGGTCTTGAAGCAGCCAGCGCAGGCGGTGACCATGGCCTTGGCGCCCATCTTCTCCGTCTGCAGGATGTTGTTCTCCGCGAATCTGCGGGAGGCATCGATCTGGCCAGTGCGCAGCATGGGGGAGGTGCAACAATACTCCTCACCGCCCATGATATTCTGTTTCACTCCCGCCCGGTCCATGACGGTGACGGCCGCCTTGGGAATGCTGGTCATCCTGTATGAGGCGGTGCAGCCGGCGAAGAAGACCGCATCCGGGTTGGATTCCACGCGCTTGATGCCTTCGGGGAACCAGGCTCCTCTCTTCTCTGGCGGCTCTCCATAGGGATTGTTGGACGCCAGGATGCGCTCGCGGATCTTCTTGTGCGCGGGCATGGGCCCCTTGCCCTGCTCCACCACCCATTCGCGCACCTTCTCCCAGAACTCGGCGAACTCGATGCTCACGTGGCAAACAGACCAGCAGGCGGCGCAGCCCGTGCAGCGGAACAGGGCGTCGACGAACTCGTCGTCCACCTCCACCTTGCGGCCGAGAATGGCATCCAGGGGGGTCTTGTTCTGCAGTTGCTTCAGGTAGAAGACCTTGCCCCTCGGACTGATAGATTCCCAAGGCTCCTGGCCATAGGTATCGCACACCCTGACGCAATAGCCACACTGCAGACATGCCGACAATTCCCGGTTGATCCTTGGCATTCGCACCATCGGACGTACCTCATAACTAGCTCAGCGCGCGCGGTCCCTTGCCCCATTGAGGGCAAAGATTGGACTAGGCATGAAACCTAGGTATTTATTTGTTCTCACGCAGCGGAACTGGTATGTTTCAGATGCCAAAACCTAACGCCCTTAATAACCCTTGCCAAAACCTCTTCAGCCTTCGAGTATCGGGCCATAGCCGTACCAGGAGCCTTCAAGCTTGAGCAGGCGCAGGTTCTCTTCGAGGAGCTTCTTATGAGTGCCTTCCCAATTCGCCAACGTCTCCAAGGTGCGTTTGACCCCGACCTCTTGCACCTTGCTCAACGACTCAGAGTACATGCGGATGGAGTTCTCCTCCACCTCGATGCCGGTCTCCAATGCCCGCATCTCGTCGCTCAGGGTGAGGCAGCTGTCGGGAGGGGGCGTGAAGACCCGCTCAGGCAAGATGCGCAGATACTCGCGCAAGGGCTGCACCCAGGTGACGTCGCGCGTCTGCGCCAGGCGCGCGATCTCCTTCTCCACGATGACCTTGTGCTCCTTCTCGTCGTTGCCAAGGCTGCGCAATAGCGCCGCTCCCTTCCGATCGGTGACGCACTTGGCCAGGGAGGAATAGAACTGGATGCCGAACTCCTCGATCTCCAGTGCAGTCTTGAGCACGGCCACGCTTTGGTCGCCCTCCGTGTCGGAACCTATTTCCTGCACGCTTTCGCCCTCTGCGTCAAAGAGCCATCCGCCAGTATATTATCTCGTCGTTTCGGTCTTCCTTCCCCATTCGTCTGGCGCTTCGCGGGGCAAACGCTTTCTAGGCCGGGGTGAGATACGCATCCGTGGCAGAGAGACCTAACTGCGCGCCTACGGGCAAGGAGGACGTTCGCTTGATCAGCGACGAGGCGGTGCAGAACGCCACAGGCAAGGGATGGGCGGAATGGTTCGCAGTCCTGGACGAGCTGGGTGTTGAGGAGAAGGGGCATTCGCACGCGGTCAGGTACCTGCGCGAGCACCACGGCCTCGATGAGAGATGGGCGGAGAGGGTCGCCCGTCGCTACGAGGAGGATCGGGGCCTGAGGTCGCTGATGGCCTGAGAACTCGGTCGAGTCCCTAGGGAACCCGTTTTCGTGAAATCTGTCTGCGCTGCACTAGAAGCATTCAATAGCCGCTATCGTTTGCCAGCCAAACGAAGCTCAGGTAGGCTTGGCGACGAAGTCGATTCGGTTTCTGACCTTTAGCATCGGGCCATGGCCGGCGTCTGGAGGGGGTTCGAACGCTCACCGAGCTCCAACTGCCGGCCGTTTTCATCCCGGCACCAGCCTTCTGGCGGGTGATATCTCTCCCGCACAATTAAGGTTTTTCCGAGCTAGCATTCATCTTTGGTATGTCTGGCCTGATGAGACCGCATCTTTGGAAGGCAAGACGAAGATGCGCATAGCCACGCCCACCATCAGCAGAACGAGACCAGTCCACAGCAGGTTGATGAGGGGCACAATCTTCATCTGAACCAAGCCGGTGGAAGAGGATTGCCAATCGAAGCTCAGGTAGAGGTCCTCTCCTAGTGATTTGTGCACGTAGGCCTGCGATTTGACCTTCGCCGCCTCGGTGCCCAAGAACTCGTAGTAGTTGGCAATGATGGCATCCTTCTGTACCACCGAACCAGAATGCAGGACGTCGAAGCGCATGACGCGCACTTGGTTATAGGAGAGGTCGGCCGGGGGGGTTACGTTCTGCACGCTCAGCTCCCTTAGCACGATTGAGTACTCGCCCACTTTCAGGTCGCTTCCCACATTCACTGGCACCTGCGCTCCGTTGGCGGCCGCCACTTGAGCGAAGGAGGAGAAGACGAAACCGACTAAAAGAAACGCGATGCCCAGATGCACCAGCTGTGGTCCCAAGTTTCGCAACGTCTTGCGCCACGACCTCTTTACTATTGTTCGGGTAGCCCGATAGAATGCCACCACCATGGCCGCCACGAAGGAAGGTACCATGAGCGCGGCCATGAAGTAGAAGCCGGTGAGGCCTCCGACGATCGCAGCCAGAACGGAAACGATGGACAGACCGATGCCTAGCCACAGGGCGCGGCGCGAGCCAATATCCCGCCAGCTCGAGCAGACTACCAGGACGATCATCAGAGCAGCGAAGAAGGACGACAATTTCTCGTTGAACTCGTCAAAGTTGTGAGTAGCCGTGTCATCCACATTCTTCAGCAGCAGAAGAAGCATGACGCCGGCGGTGAACAACAATAACGCTACGGCGAAGAGCATGGAGTTCGAGTCACCGACGATGAAAGGCCTCTCCTCTTCCTGGGCGATCATAGGACGGCGTCTGATTGTGAAGTAGAGAGCGAGAGACAGCGTCGCAAACATGAGCAAGAAGATACCGAGCACCGTGGCGTTGCCGGAGAGCACGTCCAGCAGCCGTTGCCCCGCCCCTTGTCCCAGGGGTGAACCGAACGTGTGGACCGAGGAACTCCAGACCCCCCCAGCGCGAGTTACGAACGCGGCAAAGAGGACGGTGACGAAGCAGATTATACCTAGCAGTGGGGCGAGCAACGAGTACTCCTTGCCTTCATGGTAGCGGGTCAGGGTGTGCAGCAGTGCGGTCAGGACGATCCAGATGAGCAGTGAGGACGTTTCCACCGGGTCCCAGCTCCAGTATCCGCCCCAACCAATGACATAATATGCCCATAGAGCCCCGATGCCGACGCCGAGGGTGAGCAACAGCCAGGAGCATCTTCCCCAGCGCACGGCGGTGGACTTCCACTCGCCCTTGCCCCGAAATAGGAACGCTGTGGCCGCGGCAAACACCGGTATTAGGAAAGCGTAGGCGGCGAACACCACCGCCGGATGCAGCACCATCTCCCACGTCTGCAAGGAGAGGGCGAGCCCATGACCATTAGGGAAAAGGGCCAAGCGCCAGGCGTCAGTCGGTCCGGTCACGGTGGGCGCGAACAATCCCATCGGCAGGATCAAAAGAAGGAAAGCGAGCGACAAGGCGCAGGAGATGGCGAGTTGGAGATCCCTTCCCGGCCCATCCTTTGATCGCCGGCCAAAATGCATTTCCACTGTGACGATGGCAGAGATGAGCCAGACCCACAGCAAGAAGGACCCGGAGGCACCGGCCCAGACCCCTGAGAGCTTGTAGATCGGGCTCAGGTCCGTGGCCGTGTAGGACCAGACGTACAGGTAGCTGAGGTCGCCGCTCAGGAAAAGGTAGATGAGGAAAAGGAAGGTGGCGCTGATGAGCATGAATGCGAACCATTGCAGCGGGCGCGAGTATCTGGCTAAGTGGACACTCATTGGTCGAACGGCGTCGAGGGCGGCGAGGAGAGAGAGAAACGTCGCCAGGACGGACAGTGCCAATAGGACATCGCCCGCGTTCAGAATCGATCCTCCGCTGGGGAAAAGGGAACCCGGACTATTTAGCTAGTATTTCGAGGCGCAACCGACGGTGATGCCCGTCACGTCCATGGTCAATGGCAATGACTGCCTCAGCTTGCCTTTGACCACCGCCTCCTTGCCGTTCTCGAATCCCTGAGGTATGCCGACGCTCGCATTCACCTTGAAGCTCTTGGACGAGTCTTGCGGGTCGACAAGGGTGAAAGTGCTTCCACCGTACCACTGGGTCACCACTCCCTTGACCTCGATGACCTTGGATGAAAACTGGGAGGTGCCGTTGGCGATGGCCTGAGAATCGTTGGCGATCTGAGCCACGTTGATATAGCTGTGTCCCCCGGTGGAGCTCCAACCCCAGAAGACCACTAGCACGGTCGCGATAACGGCCAGCAGAAGGATCGTCAGTCGTCTCCTTCTCCTTCGTGAAGACGGCCGCCTTCCCATCTGTTTCTCCGCATTAGATTCCATCACTCGACCTCATTTCCTCTCCAGTCTGGCCTCGAGCAGTTTCAGCTCCTTCTCCACTCTTCTCTGCCTGATGGTCAGGTAGAAGACGTAGGCCAAGATGCCCAGGAACACCACGCTCAAGGCAATGTATACGGGCATGAACGCATCTGTCATTCAGATCTCACCTCCGATCCTCCGTTTCAGTTCTTCCAGCTTCTCCTCGCCCTCTGCCAGGATATACCGGAAGGCCAGCAATGCCACGTACAAGCAGGTGAATGCCAACACCGCGACCACGACCGTGATGCCCGCTTCAATCGAGAGCCCTCCGGTGGATGTGGCGATGACCGTGGGATGCGCTGAGGGAAGGAGCCTCTGTCCCAGAAGGCTCGCCGGGACGGTGAGGAAAGCAGCGATGCCATAGACCGCGCTCAGTCTCGCCCTCTTCTCCTTGTCGGGCACGGCATTGCGAAGCGCTAGGTACCCGACAAACGCCACCCAGAGGACGAGAGTGGCCACGAGCTTGAGGTCGCCCCAACTCCAATAGACCCCCCATTCCTCCTTGGCCCAGATCGGTCCAGTGACGATGGCGATGGTCCCGAATACCAACCCGATCTCGGCCGAGTAACCGGCCATCCGGTCATACCTCTCTTCTTCCTTCCAGAGGTAGAGGGCGCTGCCTGCGAGGGTCGCTCCGAAGGCCAAGTAGGAGGTCCACGCCGCCGGCATGTGGAAGTAGAATATCTTCTGCGCCACGGGAGCGGAGAAAGTGCCGATGGAAACGACGTCCGTCAACTTCTCCACCCCGCTCTCTGGGCAGGTCAAGGAGTTCCAGATGGTGGGCCCACCTCCGCTGGCGATCCCCTGGGCAGTGATGTTCTGTCCATCGACCATGGGCGCGTGGGGAGAGCCCACATCGATGCTCCACCTGACCATCAGGGGGTTGACCGTCCACCAGTGAGGTCCCGTTCTTCCTTCCTTGAAATCGATCCAACGCTGATAATCCATCAGGTCCGCCAGGTTCAGGTCCTGGCGGTCGCCAGCGTCCGTAATGTTGAAAGCGAAGCCCACGACCTCGAGCTTCTGTCCTTCGAGCTGAGAGGCGAGAGAGTTCGCCGTCCTCACGTTCATGGTTGGGAGGGGAGCATAATAGAACGCCAAATACGACGTCAGGAGGAGGAGCACCGCCGCCGCCACTATCGACGATTGCAGCAGTCTGATCAGCCGCAAGTCTCAGCCCTCCAGGAGGTAATCATAGGTCAGATATCCCAAGGCGGTGAAAAGGATGGCCGCCCCCGCTATAAATGCCACTTGATTGAATGCTCCGGAGACATCGTTGCTAAGAATCGACCGGGTGGCGTTGACCGCTGGAATAATCACGCTGAAAACGACCAAGGGTATGAACAGGACGGGCAGGACGATCTCGGATGCCTCCGCAGTTGCCGCGATGCCACTGACCAGGGTACCAATGAGCACCAAGGTCGAGCTTCCCAGAAGCGTCAACAGCAACATCTCCACGACATGCCCGCCGAGGTCGTAGTTGAAGAAGATGATGAAGAAGACCAGAGTGGCGACATCGACCACGAACACCACCATCAGGTTCGCTAGGGACTTGCCCAGGAAAACCGTTCCACCCTCTACTGGACAGAGGCGAAGACCATCCAAGGCATCGTTCTCCCTCTCATTCTGGAAGGAGGCGTACATCCCCATCATGGCGGCGAAGGAATAAGAGATCCAAATCACTGCCGCGGCCAGGTTCGGCAGGGAGCCAGATTCAGCACCGAGCATCGGTTCTAGAGCGAAACGGAAGGCCAGAATGACCACCAGAGAGAAGAGCAGCATGAGTGAGGCGAGCTGCTTGGAACGGAACTCCACGATGAGATCCTTCCGAGCTAGGGTCAGCGTTCTCATCTCGGCCCACTCTCCTCCAGAGCGCATCCGTACTCCTCTTTCAGACGAGAACGCACCAAGTCCACCGGTACGGAACGGCCAATGACCCCGCCCACCAACACTTCCGCGCGG
>Ga0315277_10000240_pt1 | contig 93776 bp, 79 predicted proteins | sample YL17G05_15_MG_FD_203695 | JGI IMG/M metagenome (GOLD analysis project Ga0315277, IMG submission 203695) | Sediment microbial communities from Yellowstone Lake, YNP, Wyoming, USA - YL17G05_15 | ecosystem: Environmental > Aquatic > Freshwater > Lake > Sediment | place: USA: Wyoming | collected...
AAATATGGACTATAGTAACGGCCTTGCTGAGTTTGCGGGCGGGGAGTTCAGGTACGATTTCAACACCGGTGAAGGCGGGTTCGGCAAAGTCGAAGGGGTCATCCATTTGGACCCGGCAAGGATGGATATCCAGCTTGAAGTTCCGCAAGATGCGTTCTTCAAGGCCGATGCCCTCTTGATTTACAGTGATCGTTTTATCCTGAGGAAGCCCTGGTTCAGTTTGGGGCGTAAGGAAAAGTCGGAAATCCGGTTCTACAGCGCGGAGGTTGTTGCAAATATTCAGGAATCACGTATCGTATCCGCCGAAATCGATAAATTCACCGTTGATATTTTTGGAATGAAAATTACACTTCTTCCTATGCGCCTTAAACACGGGTTTGTCAAACGACCGGGAGTGGGGTTTACAGGCTACCTCCCTTCCGTAAGCTTCGATGCCGCGGATGGCTTGGGCATCGACCAGAAAGTCTTCTACACATTCGCATCGACCCCAAAGAAGGAGACTTTCTTCTCATTTCGCATAAACCCTTACATTCCCGACCGGTTTTATTGGCAAGTCGGGTTAAACCAGGCCTTTCAGAATGGCAGGGTGAGCCTTATCTACGGCCCGGAGCGTTTGGAAGACCCCTTTTATGAAAGCCAGGTCGTTTGGAGCAAACCGGACCTTCGGGTGAATTACAACCTTCCCAGGATGGGAGATTGGCGTCATTTCGTGAAGGGATATTGGGGAAATATGCGCGAGGCTTCAACGGGTGTGAAAGACGAGAGGTACGGTTTTGATTACCGGGTCGGGTTTAAACCCGTTGAATTCGGCAGGTTGGCATTAAGGTTAAGCGGCGGAGTCACGAAGAATTATTATTCGTGCGGTGACGAATATTTGGTATTGGAGAGGACCGCCGCCCTGCTTTACGACGGGGGACGGGATTTTGACTGCAAATTGAGTTACACTAAAAACGACGACGATGGCGCCACCCCATTCCTGTATGACCGTGTCAAGGTCAGGGAAGGTGTGGGTTTTAAAGTTCAAACCTTCTTCTCCACAAAATGGGGTGTCGCCAGTGACCTGTTATATGACCTCGACAAGGAAGATTTTGAGCATTTGGGCTTCGGCCCGATATGGGTTACCGAGAGTCTGCAACTCGGTTTTGTCTGGGATTTCGAGGATAAATCAGTCAGGCTTATAGCCGGGTTGCCCAAGCAGTTTAATTGAGGCGGCTTCGCCTATCAGTGCGAGATACCAAGGCTATGGACAGATATATTACAGACATAATATTGTGGTGCAGGCTTCCCGCCTGCATGACAAAAAAAGCAGGAAAGATGCCTGTGCCGCAAAGAGACAGAAGAGGTTAAAAGGAACTATATCTACTGCAATATATTAATTTTTATTGTTACAATATATCAACACTATATAAATGAAAGGACATGAAAGGCTTCGTCGCCTTTATGAAGGTTAACAATGGATTCCGCACGCTTGAAAAAAGCAAAAGAGGATTTTATAAAGGACCTCGAATTCAGGCTCAAAAAAGACCCGAACATATTGGCCCTTGCGCTTATCGGCTCGCACGCCGAGGGTACTCATAAACCGCTGAGTGATATCGACCTTATCATCGTCGTTCAGGATTCCGTGGCTGATGAATATTCCCTCAATGACCACTGGCTTATTGGCGATAACACTGTATTGGCGAGGCATTCGCCGGGACGTGTCATCTTCGAGAACCTTGTCTGCATAGATGCCACAATAGCATGCGCCGAGGAATTAGCCGCGGGACGTTTCAACCCGATAACCCGCAGGGCGTTGCGCAAAGCCATACGCCCGCTATTCGACCCTAAGAGACTCATCCAGGATGCGCGTTTCATAATCGGCGACGAGGAAGACAACCTTTATACCCTCGATGAGGGGCTGGATAAGTTCTGCTACTATGCTCTCTTGGCTTCCTTCCGCATCAAGCGCGGCGAATTATGGTTGGCGCATGACAATATATTCTTCGATATGAAGCAAATCCTCATCCTGCTGCTGAAAGCGCATTTGGGACTTGGGCAGGTTGACTGGGTCAAAGGGGCCTTGGAGATTGATCATCCGTTGGCGGAGGCGATATGGAATGTATTCCCCACAGTTGGTGATGCTGCCGACCTGGGTGGAGCTTTGGCTGAAATCGTAAGGGTAGGTGCTGAGCTTGCGGCACTGGTTGATCCGGAGGGGACGAGTATTTGGCCCGAGAAGTTCGAGAGGATTTCGGAAACCGTCGAGGATGTCCTCAGGCCGATGAATTAAGACGGAATGTTAAGCATTAAATATTTAGAAAGGGATGTTTGATATGTCGTTCCCTGATTTCAATATTAATTATGATGCCGAGTATTACGACCTGGTCTGCCAATATGTCGGGCCGGCGGAGCAGGATGTGCTGTTCATCCGCGGACTGTGCGCCGAGTATGGCGGCCCGGTGCTGGAAGTGTGCGTCGGTACGGGGCGCGTGGCAATACCCTTGGCATCGGATGGCTTCAAGGTGACCGGTGTAGACCGCGACGAAAATATGCTCGCGCGTTGCAGGGAAAAATTGGCGCTGCAACCTTCCGCCGTGCAGAAACGTCTTCAACTTGTGAAAGCCGATATGAGGGACTTCAAGTTGAAGGATAAATTCCGCACCGCGTTCATCGCGTTTAATTCACTCTTGGCCCTCACGACGCGTGAAGACCAGATTGCCTGCCTGAGCCGCATACGGGAGCATCTCGAAAAAGGGCAGGGGAGATTCATACTCGATATTTTCAACCCCAACCTTGAATATCTCACTCGCGGCCCTGGCTACAAGCACCAGGAATACATCTTCACCGACGAAGCCACCGGCATAATTCACGACTTGGAAGCGCTCATCCGCTACGATGAAGCTGCGCAGGTTTCAACAATCCTGTATGAGATAACCCACACAAAACCCGACGGTTCGAGCACGAGGGAGATAAAGGAACTTAAGATGAAAATGCTTTTCCCGGATGAGCTTATGCTCCTTCTCGACCACTGCGGATTTAAGGTGTTGCATCGATGGGGGAATTATGAAAGGGATGAATTCAAGAGCGGTATGGGGAAGCAGTTGGTGGTGGCTAAGGTGGAATAGGAGGCAGATTATGATCCATAAAATGTCGAGAGTATTTATGCGGGTAGTGATTATTTTGACGCTCTTCATTATGGGCGGGTGTGGATATTTCAGCAGGCTTGTCACTTACAAGGACCTAAGCGGGCCATTCTTCAAGAATGAGATAGGATGCACGATCTATTTTGTATTTTGCCCATACAGCAGTCTGAAGGAACATGTTCAGCCGCTCAGGGATTTATACGCGATTAATCCAAATGGTGTATTGGAAAGGCAATACATGCCGAACTCTGAAACAGAGGCTGATGATTTCGCGTTAACGGATTACGGGTATCCGATTATTATATGGAATATCACGAGGTTAACTGTTCTCCAGAGCAAGACCCAAATAAATAAGTCATTCAAGTATAATTCGATTACTATCGATGCTCTGTCTCTTGATGGTAAGAAGGCTTTCGCCCAGGAGATGGGAACAACAAAGGATGAGCCATTGGGGAATTTAGAGGTAATTGATTTGGCCACGGGCAGATTTCTTTCAAAGGAAAATGCTCCTTGGGAGGTATTTTTCTATTTGTCTTGCGGTGGGGCAGACCCGGAGCTCAAGAATATTCTCCTTATGCGTCATGTAGAAGAGGGTTCATACCCTACAGAAAGCGAGTCAGGGTGGGAACCTTATTTATTACACTTCGATGATAAGAACAAACCTTCATATAAATTGCTTCAATTCCCGCCTCCGGAACCCGAGGGTAAGAAAGAAGTCATCATGATCCCTTATGATGGCAGAATAATAGGGGTCACACACGATGGGCAGACGGCACGCTTTTATCAATCGGTTTCACCTTATGATGAATTCACGTTATTATCGAGTTTGGAAACACCGCCTGTGGAGATTCAGGGGCATAGCCGTGACGGCTCGAAGTTTCTTCTATCATGGGTTCCTGATGACCGACAAGTACATTATGGTGTGCTGGAAATGGATTCCGGGAAAATTGTCGAGATATTTATTAGGGAGCATAAACAAATCTATTGTAGCGTATCACTTTCCCCCAATGGAGATAGGTTAGTCGTAGTTACGGTGCCAGGGGGAGAACTGGGAAATGAGAAGACAGTATTCTCTGTTTACGATACTTCATCAGGGCAGCTCATAGATACGGCTGAATGGTTGCATGCGGGGATGGTCGATCCCGTGAGAGTTGGTTATTGAATAAAGTTTCGCTAAATATCCCCGTCATCTCCGACGGCAAGCCGGGGCATCAGAATCAGTCGCTTGGGATTAGACGGGCGGGGGATTTATGAGTGGTATGGGGAAGAAGTTGGTTGTGGCGGCGGGGGGATAGGTGGCAGAATATGAAACGTATAACAATGCGATCATTGATGCTGGCAGCGATTCTGTCATCAATCGCTGTTTGGAATGGGTGTACAGATCGCGGCACATTCGTGCGATATAAAGATCTGAGCGGCCCATTTTTCAAGAAGGAGATAGGATGCACGATATACTTCGTTTTTCATCCTGAGCACGAAACGAAGGGTTTGAAACGATATATGTACCCTATGGCTGATTTATACGCAATCAAACCAAATGGGAAATTAGAGAGGCAATATGTGCCAAATGGCAAAACATGGGCGTGGGATTTTGCTCTGACGGATTATGGGTTTCCTATAGTTATATGGGAAAGCACAAGAATAAACATCCTTGAAAACAAGGACGAAATTAAGAATGGACTTGCCTTCTTTTGGGTTTGGATGGAAGCTGTTTCCTTTGATGGTAAGAGGGCTTTAGTGCACATTCTAAGCCCGGACCAAGAATCTTCAATGAAGACAGCGGAGGCAATCGACCTGACTTCAGGTAAATCGCTCTTCACAGCAGAACTGCCATGGGATCTCTCTGATTGGTCTTGTGGTGGCGCTGGAAACGGGTTAAAAAATATACTTGCAATACACCAGGCAGAGGCTGACCCAAATACCGTTGAAGGTCCAACACGGTGGGAACCTTATCTTTTGCATTTCGACAATGATAATAAACTAACTTACTGGATGCTTCAGTTCCCTCCTCCTGAACCGAAGGGAAAAAAGGAAGTCGTTATGATTCCTTCCGATGGCCGTATCATCGGTGTCACGCACGATGGACAAACGGCCCGATTTTATCAATCCTACCCGCCTTATGATGAGTTCACATTATTGCTGAGTCTGGAAATACCGCCTGTTGAGATAGAGACCTATAATCGCGATGGCACGAGACTCTGTATGAAATGGGTTGACGATGAGACCAAAGGGCATTACAGCGTACTGGATACACAAACTGGCGCCAACATTGAATTGTTCACAAAGGATCGAAATTCATGGAAGGTTTATGTGTCGCTTTCGCCCATGGGAGATAGATTGGGTTTGCTGGAATATGCAGCCGGTGAAGCCAGTGAAGGTAAGTTCGTATTCTCCGTTTATGATGCCCTTTCTGGAGCGCTTGTAGATTCCGCCGAATGGCCGTACAAAGGTCATATCCTACATATCAGAGTTGGTTATTGAAATCGTGCACGTTAAATATCCTCATCATCTCCGACGGCAAGCCGGGGCACCAGAATCAGTCGCTGGGCATTGCCGAGAGGTTGCCCGGTGCGAAGGCGCTTCTCAGCGGGATGGGGAAGCAGTTGGTTGTGACGAGGGGGGGATAGGAGGTGGATTATGAGCCGAATCATTATACGGGTGCTCATGGCGACGATAATTCTGTCATGTATTGGCGTTACCAGCGGATGTGAATATCGGGGTAATTCTGTCGCATATAAGGATCTGAGCGGCCCATTTTTCAAGAAGGAGATAGGATGCACGATATACTTCGTTTTAGAGCCTTATCACGAAACGAAAGGCCTGAGACGACATTTAGAACCAATTACCGATTTATATGCAATTAAACCCGATGGAAGATTAGAAAGACAGTATGTACCAACCCATGATATATGGGCATCGGATTTCGTACTGACGGACTATGGGTATCCCATCTACGTATGGGGTTTGGATGGCAGAATGAAAACCATTGAGAATAAGGACAAAATGAAGGATACATTCAAATTTGATTGGGTTGGTATCAAAGCCGTTTCGTTTGATGGGAAAAGAGCGTTAACACATGCCGTAGGTTCGAATCAGGAAACACCAGTGCAGACATTGGATGTAATCGATCTGATTTCTGGTGAAATCCTTTTCACGGTGGCAAGCCCATGGGAATTCACTGAGTGGTCTTGTAGGGGTGCCGACAACGGACTGAAGAATATTCTTGCAATGCGCAAATCAGAGGAGGGTTCACATGACAAAGAAATGCGCACCTGGTGGGAACCTTATCTGTTCCACTTCGACGATGAGAATAAACTTACATGCAAGATGCTCCAATTCCCGCCTCCTGAACCGATGGGAATTAATGATGTCAAAATGATTCCTTACGATGGCCGTATCATTGGTGTTACGCACGATGGACAAACAGCCCGATTTTATCAATCCTACCCGCCTTATGATGAGTTCACATTATTGCTGAGTCTGGAATTGGCGCCTGTGGAGATTGCGTCGTATAGTCGCGATGGCTTAAAGCTACTTCTGACATGGGTTGGTGATGACTCCCGAAAGCATTACATTATATTGGATATGCAATCTAAGGAAACTGCCGAAATGTTTGCAATTAACCAAAAAGCGAGGTTGACTCCAGCATCGCTCTCTCCTAAGGGAGATAGGTTAGTCTTACTCACGATTTCAAGTGAAGGTGCCCAAGACATACAACATTTATTCTCTGTTTATGACACCCTATCCGGGGAGCTTGTTGATTCCGCTGAATGGCCATATAAAGGTTTTATCCAGAACATGAGTGTAGGCTATTGAACCACGGTAATATAAATATCCTCATCATCTCCGACGGCAAGCCGGGGCATCAGAATCAGTCGCTTGGCATTGCCGAGAGGCTGCCCGCCGCCAAGGCGCTCCTCTTCAAGCACGGGCTTACGGAGGGGCTTGGCGAGGGGTTGATCAGATGGGGCATAGGCAGGGCGAGAGGGAAGGTAAGCCCTGCGCTGGCGCGGACAAGGCTTGATGAAATCGTAGGCGGGGATAAATTCGTAGAAATTGAAAAGTTCGCTCCTAAACTGATAATTTCCACCGGCACCACATCCGCAACTGTCAATCTTCTGTTCAAGGCTATCTTCAATATCCCCTCCGTATGCATCATGCGGCCGTCGCTGATACCCCTCTCCTCATTCGACCTCGTCATACTCCCCGCGCACGATTTGGCCCCCGATGCTCCGAATATTGTGCGGCTTGTCATCACGCCCAACAGGGCAAGTCCCGAAATGGCCAAGGCTGAGGCGGAGAAATTCGCGCAAAGGACTGGGCTTAAACCGGATGGGAAATATCTCGGCATCATCATCGGCGGCAAAGCCAAAGGGATGCCGTTCGACAACGATGCATGCCTCGATATGCTCGACTCCTGTTATAAGTGGGCTGATGAAAATGATATAATTTTGTTGTTGAGCACGTCGCGCCGTACCGGAAGCGCCTTGGAAAGCGCCATAGAGGAGCGATGGGGGGCGGATACGCATACCGGCTACCTGCTCTTGGCCGGGCGCGACAGGGAGAACCCGACATACGCATTCCACGGCCTCGCCGGAAGGGCGTTGATTACCGCGGACAGCGTATCGATGGTGAGCGAAGCGATATACGCCGGCGTGAAGCCCATCGTTGTCGACATCTCGAATGGCGGGGCGGGCAGGGGAAAGCGCGGCAGGTTTTATGAGGGATTGAAGTCAGGCTTTCATATATACTTCTTAGACGGTACCGAGCGTATCGGAGCGGCATTGCAGATGTCGCGCCCATTCGCGGGGGCGGGTGTGCCGGATGAATTGAAGTTGTGCCTTAAACGTATTGTTGAATTGGTGGGGTAGGAGACTCCGGCTCTATCCCTGAATTCTGAGGAGCATGGATTATGGCCGAAAGGTTCCTGCTTACGAGTTTGGAAAAGCACCTGCTGGATACAGGGGTGCTTAAGCCACAGGAATTGAGGGAAATACAGGGCCGGGCAATCGACAGGGGCGTCAGCGTAGAGGAAGAGCTGCTGGTAACATCCAATGTCCCCGAAATTGAGATAATCAAATTCAACTCGAAGAAGTTGAATGTACCCTATGTCGAGCTCGATGAATCCGAGCCGAGCCCGGAGATAGTGCTGCTGGTACCGCAGGAATATGCCCAGCGCAACAAGGTCTTCCCGTTCGGCATTGACGGTGGCTGGCTCAAGTTGGCCATGGCCGACCCGAAGAACACCGTGCTGTTTGATGAAGTAAAGGCGCTTACCGGACGCAATGTCAAGCCGTTCATTGCATCGCGAGGGGCAATCGAGAAGAAAATCTTCGAATATCTTTTCTATTACCGCAAGGCAGTAATTGAAAATCTCTTAGCATCGGTCGGGGGGGCGCAGGAAAAATTGTCGCACAAATTGGGCATCGAGATTGGCTCCATAAAAGATATCCAGACGCAGTCCGAAATCGTACGGACAATTAACGCCCTGATTCTGCAGGCGCTGCAATACCGCGCCAGCGACATCCATGTTGAGCCTACAGGGGATAATGTCCGCATACGTTTCCGCATAGACGGAATACTCCAGGAGCTTTCGCCGCCGCTACGGCTTGAGATGGCGAGCAATCTTATCTCCCGCATCAAAATCATGTCCGAGCTTGACATCACCGAGCATCGCCTGCCGCAGGATGGGCACTTCCGGATTATCCTCGAGGGGCAGGAGATAGATTTCCGCGTGGTGGTCACCCCGACAATCTCCGGCGAGAAGGCGGTATTGCGCGTACTCGACCGCGGGCAGGTTATCCTCGATATGAAATACCTCGGGTTTGGACCGGAATTCATCGAGAAATTCCGCCGCTACATACGCAAGCCCCATGGAATCATCATCATGACCGGCCCGACGGGCAGCGGGAAAACGACGACATTATATTCCGCGATGAAAATTCTCAACCGCAGGGAGAAGAATATAACCACGGTTGAGAACCCGATTGAATATCGGATGGATGATATCACGCAAATACAGGTGCATCCGGAGATAGGGCTGACATTCGCGCACAGCCTGCGAAGTATCCTGCGCCAGGACCCGGATATTATCCTCATAGGGGAGATACGCGACCTTGAGACGACCCAAATCGCCATAAGGGCCGCGCTTACCGGGCATCTCGTCTTCGCGACCCTCCACACAAATGATGCCGCCGGGGCAATCACGCGGCTGCTCGATATGGGCGCGGAACCTTTCCTGATAGCGAGCACATTGAGGTGCATAGTAAGCCAGCGTCTCGTGCGGAAGGTATGCAAGCATTGCAGGGTGGAATATAAACCCGACTCGGCTTACCTGCGGGAAGTGGGCGCGATTATCCCCGGCGATGATATCCATACCGCCTACGGCAAGGGCTGCCTGCAATGTTTCAACACCGGTTATTTCGGGCGTGTAGCAATAGGGGAACTTCTCGAGGTAAACGATGATATCAGGGCGCTTATTACTGAAAAGGCCCATACATTGCGCATAAGGGATGCTGCAATCGGCAATGGGATGGTGACGCTTCGCGAAGATGGCTTAAACAAGGTGTTTCGCGGCCTCACGACGTTTGAGGAGGTAGTGGGCCAGACAGAGGAATATTGATTTATGCGATCTTAGCAATCATGGCAGGCTGGAAAGCCTGCCCCACACGGGCATTAGTGTTGTCAACCGGATAGAGGAATATTTATGAGATGATTCGGGTACTGTATGAAAAATATCTCATAGTGCTTTTTTGGCCGGTTTTCCTGGCCCTCATAACTTGGGGGACATACCGCATTGTAATAATGCCTGAACCCGCGAGCGTCCCTCCCCTCGGCACGTCCAATACAGAGAGCATGGAGAATGTTCCTTTCCGGTCGTACAAGCCGAGGATAAGCGAATCCAGCGAGGACGGGACGATACGATGGGAGGTTTCGAGCGAGGAGATTGTGGGTATTGTCGGCGGGACTATCGAGCTTGAGAAGATAATGGTGCTGTTCACGTTGTCGGATGAATCCAAGCTGACCATCTGGGCTGATAAAGGGAAATATGACCAGCCCGGCAAGAGGCTGGACCTCAATGGGAATATCAAAGGGGAGTACCCTTCGATAGCGGTTACTTTCTCCTGCAATTCAATCAGTTACCTGCATAAAGAGAAGCAACTTGGGATGTCCGGTGATGTCAGGTTGGATAACACGCGCGACGGCGTGCAGCTTACGTGTCCGGAGGTCAAAGCCGACCTGTCGCAAAGGCTGTCGAAGGTGGAGTTTACGGGCGGGGTCGATGTGGATTTGTATAAGATTAAGTAGTTAATAGTATAATATGAAACACCCACATCCTCGAAGACTCGGCTGTGGGCGCCACCCGGGGTTGGGAACGCCGACCTTCAGGTCGGCATGATTAGAATAAATACCGGTTGGAAAACCGGCGTACCCAGTGATGCTTAAAAATAAATGTAACCCACGAATCCCGTTTTCGTGGGTCACGATTCTAAAACACCATTCTAAAATCTTTATTTCGGGTTACCGTCCTTTTTTACCCAATAACCTCCTTTATCCGCTCGCACCTCTTTTTCAGTTCTTCCAAATCGCCCCGCGCGACTGCGAGCTTCTCAAATTCCTTTTCCAAAACATCCTTTGGGGCTTTGGCAATAAATTCCTCGCTTTTTATTTTGGCATCCAACTTCTGCACATAGCTCTCCTTTTCGGCAACCTTCTTTTTCAAACGCTCGAACTCAGCTTTCAGGGCATTGATGTCCTCGACAATAAGATAGATTTCCGAGCCATCCACCAAGTTGAACAAGGCACCTTGCGGACGCGGGTCTGGTAGGTCCATGTATTGGATATTCCCGACCTTGGCAAGATTGATGAATATGTCCTTCTGCTCCTCGAGTAACTTCTTGTTATCGCCGCCTGCCCTGATGATAACATCAACCTTGCGGTTATCCGGCAAGCCGATTTCCTTCTTAAGGTTCCTTGCCGCCTTAATGAACTTGCTTAGCAAGTGGAATTGCTCCTTCGCTTCGTCGCCCTCAATATCAAGCCCCAATAGCTCCGGCCAAGCTTGAATTGTCAGCGAACCTGAATCGGCCCCCGGAAGCTCGCGATAAATCTCCTCCGTTACGAATGGCATAACCGGCGAATAAAGCCTCAGGATTGTTGTCAGGCAGTAATAAAGAATATGCCTGATACGGTTCTTCGTCGCCTCATCTCCGCTCGAGAGGCCGGGCTTCACCGCCTCGAGATACCAGTCGCAGAATTCATCCCAGATGAAGGAGTAGAGCAGGTTCGATGCGAAGCCGAAGTCGAAGTCCCCCATGTTACGAGTGTATTCGTCTATCACTTCATCGAGGCGGGCTAATATCCACCGGTCGGCGAGAGAAAGCTCGTCAAGCTTGATGCCGTCAGGGATTCCCTTGTATACGAAATCGTCGCCGAGGTTCATCAGGACGAACTTGCTCGCGTTCCAGATTTTGTTGATGAAAAAACGCGCGCTCTTGAGCCGGTCGGGGGTGACCGTAAAATCCTGCTTCCCCCGGAAGCTGTGATGGTTGAGCATGAAGCGCAGTACATCGCGCCCGTGCTCCTTGATGGCATCCATCGGGTCGATAGCGTTGCCCTTGGTGCGCGACATCTTCTCACCCTTCTCATCGCGCACAAGTCCATGCAGGAGGACGTAATGGAATGGTATCTCCCCCATGAATTCCATCCCCATGATAATCATCCGCGCTACCCAAAAGAACAGGATATCGAACGCCGTCACGAGCACATCGGATGGATAGAATTTTTTCAGGTCCTCGGTTTCATCGGGCCATCCCATTGTCGAGAATGGCCAGAGGGCCGACGAGAACCACGTATCGAGCACATCCTCATCCTGCTTAAGCTCGTGTGAGCCGCATGTAGCGCAGGATGCAGGCTCCTCTCGCGCAACGGTCGTATGGCCGTTCGGGCAGTACCACGCCGGAATACGGTGCCCCCACCACAACTGGCGGCTTATGCACCAGTCGCGGATATTTTCAAGCCAATCGAAATACACCTTGTTCCACTTGTCGGTGATAAGCTGTACGCCGCCTTCCTCCACCACCTTGATGGCCGGCTTCACAATCCTGTCCATTTTTAGAAACCACTGCTCGCTTACCATCGGCTCCACCATGGTCGCGCATCGGAAACAATGCCCCACGGGATGGATATGTTTCTTTTCCCCGCGAAGCAGCTCTCTTTCCTTGAGCATATCGAGCACGGCTTTTCTCGCCTCGAAACGGTCCATCCCTTTAAGCGGCTGGAATAATTCGGTCATTTTCCCATCGGGGCCGATGCATTTTGGTGCGGCAAGTCTGTGCCGTAAGCCGATTTCATAGTCGTTAGGGTCATGTGCAGGAGTCACTTTAAGGCAGCCGGTACCAAGCTCGATACCCACATATTCATCAGCAATAATTGGAATCTCAATATCCATCAGGGGAAGCATGACCTTCTTCCCCACGAGATGCTTATAGCGCGCATCCGCCGGATTCACCGCCACGGCGGTATCCGCGAGCATTGTCTCGGGGCGGGTAGTGGAGACGACCACTTCGCCCGAACCGTCAGCCAACGGGTAGGCGATATCCCAGAATGCCCCCTCGACATCTTTGTGGTTCACTTCGAGGTCGCTTATGGCCGTTGCGCACGACGGGCACCAGTTGACGATATATGTCCCGCGATATATATCCCCCTTCTCATAAAGCCGCACGAAGACTTCCCGCACCGCTCGGCTGAGCATATCGTCAAGCGTGAAACGCGTGCGTTTCCAGTCGAGGGCGCATCCCATCTGCTGAATCTGCTCGATAATCTGGTGCGAGTTAAGTTCCTTCCACTCCCATATTTTCTCAAGGAACTTGTCACGTCCCAAATCTTCGCGGTTGATGCCTTTTTTCCTCAGCTGGTTCGACACAATCATCTGCGTTGCGATACCCGCGTGGTCGTAACCGGGCAGCCACAATGTTTCGTATCCCTGCATACGCCTGAATCTTATGGTGACATCCTGCAGCGTGAAATTGAGCGAGTGGCCTATGTGCAACCCGCCGGTGATATTCGGCGGCGGCACAACGATGCAATATTGCTTCCCGTTGAACCCCCGGCGCTTCGCGTCGGCTTCGGGGCTGAAGAGGTCCTCGTCCATCCAGTAGTCATACCAGCCCTCTTCCACCTCAGCCGGGTTGTATGCCCTATCGAGAAACGCCTTATCGCGTTTTGGTTTCTTCTTCATTTTTGTAAACCTTCCTTTGTTGTCAGGGGACTGTCCCCGGTATGAATTAATTCTCTTGAAGGCTCGCAGGCACAAAAAAAACCCGCGAATCCCTTCGCAGGCCCGTTCCGTCCGATGGAATAACTGACGTTACCCCGGGGACGGCCCGGGCCATGTAACGCCGACGACTACGCTCGCGAATATTTTGTAGATAAATGCCATCATTTTTATTGTCCTTATGATAACACAAAACTTTTCCGGGTTCAAAAAGATAATGTTTAGCTATCACGAATTCACGCTGATAAGAGGGAATAATATGAAACACCCACAAGAGCTAAATATAGGAAGTATCAATCATTTTTAACCATAGTGACGGATGGCACGGCCTGCCCGAGTTCGCGAGGGCTGGCCGTGGTCTTGTCGGGAGTCCGGTGTCAGCCAAAGGATAAGAACCACGGCCAGGTCGCGAAGACACGACCAGGCCGTGCCATCCAATGTGGTGGTTAAACATGATTAATAGGTACTATAGTTTAGCTATGCTGAAACGAAATTTGAAGTATTCGTTAATTCTTGACAATCCCCCCCCCGTCCCCATTTTTCAGCTTGCTTCCTCCAAAAGTTCCTCTATGCTCTGTTTCTTTTTCTTGCCTTTGGATGCGGGGACTTCGGGGATTTCGATGCAACCCTTTTCGCATGCTTCCTTTGTAACCTTGATATTTTCAAGACCCTCAATGGATGGTGCTTCGAACATAACCTTCATCATTAATTTTTCGATGATGCTGCGGAGGCCCCTTGCGCCGGTCTTACGCTTCATCGCGAGCGTGGCGATCATATCGAGCGCCCCTTCCTCGAATTCAAGGTTGATGCCGTCCATCGCCATAAGCTCCTGGAATTGGCGCGTAATGGCGTTCTTGGGTTCGGTCAATATCCTGACGAGGTCTTCCTTCTCAAGGTCATGAAGCGTGGCGATTATCGCGATGCGGCCAATGAATTCCGGGATAAATCCATATTTGACCAAATCCTGCGGCAGGACGTGTTTCAATATTTCGGTGCGCTCGAATTTCGATTTGCTTTCAGGCATCGAACGGAAGCCCAATGTGCTTTGGCCAATACGGTTGCGTATGATATCATCAAGCCCCTCAAACGATCCGCCTAAAATGAACAGGATGTTGGTTGTATCGATTGGGATATATGCCTGCTCCGGATGCTTGCGTCCCCCCTGGGGCGGCACATTCGCAACAGTACCCTCTAATATCTTCAACAACGCCTGTTGCACGCCTTCGCCGGATACATCGCGCGTGATGGATGGGTTATCCGCCGATTTACGCGCGAGCTTGTCAACTTCATCAAGATAGACGATGCCCCGCTGCGCCGATTGCACATCCTCGTGGGCGTTTGCATATAGTTTCAAAATAATATTCTCGACGTCTTCGCCGACATAGCCGGCTTCGGTTATCGATGTGGCATCGCTGATAGCAAACGGGACATTGAGTATTTTCGCTAATGTTTGAGCTAATAGCGTTTTCCCAACCCCGGTTGGGCCGATGAGGACGATGTTGGATTTCTGTATCTCGGTATCAATGATAGCCCGGTGCGAGCGTATGCGCTTGTAATGATTGTACACGGCCACACTCAGGGCGATTTTGGCTTCTTCCTGGCCGATGACATATTCGTCGAGGAAAGCTTTTATCTCCTTGGGTTTAAGTGCGGTGGAGAAGCTTTCCTCCTCCTCGCCGGTCCAGGAATCCGACCGCAGGACCTCTGCGCACAAATCAACACATTGTTCGCAGATATAAACCCCGCCAGGGGCGACCACGAGCCTGCTGGTACGGTCCTTCGGACGCCCGCAGAATGAGCAATACAATTTCTCAGAGTTCTTGGATTTTGTCATCTGCCCTCCGCGATTAACCCGTTACTCAGCCCCGAATCAACGGCCCTTAGGGGTTTTCCTTGCCTGCAGTGCGCCGCTCGCCCGCGTAAAGGACTTTATCGATTAGTCCGTAATTCATCGCTTCCTCGGCTGACATGAAGAAATCGCGGTCCGTATCCCGCGCGATATTTTCAATCGGCTGGCCGGTCGCCTCGCTCAATACTTTGTTGATACGGTCGCGCAGCCTTAATATTTCCTTTGCATGTATATCAATATCGGTTGCCTGCCCTTGCACGCCACCGAGCGGCTGATGCATATGTATCCGAGAATTGGGAAGCGCAAACCTTTTGCCTTTGGCGCCACCCGCGACAAGCACGGTAGCGAAACTGTGCGCTGCGCCCACAACGATTGTGGATACATCGGGCTTGATTATCTGCATAGCATCGAATATGGCAAAACCGGATGAAACAATCCCGCCGGGCGAATTGATATATAAGTCTATATCCTTTTCGGGGTCTTCTTTTTCCAGGAAAAGAAGCTGGGCCACTACCACGTTCGCCATAAGGTCATCTATCGGCTCACCGATGAATACTATCCGGTCTTTGAGCAAGCGGGAAAATATATCATACCTTATGATGATACCGTGCGGGTGCATCTCCTCGACTGTCGGTACATAGGGCATCTTCTACTCCTCCGGGTACTTATTTATTCGGCTTCATTGTCCGGCAAAGAATCGGTTTCGTCAACTTCCGTATCATCCTCAAGCTCTTCCGGTTCATCCGGTTCATCGGGTTCTTGTAAATCCGCATCCTCGGGTGAGGCGGATACGGATGGAGCTTCATCCAAAGGCTCCTCGACACGCTTTTCAATATTGGTTGGGTCTTCAATTTCTACAATCTTATTTTCATCAAGAAGCATATCTATGGTCTTCCGATTCTTGATATCGTTACGTACGGACAGGATGAAATTTTCATCTTTCAGGAGCTTTTTCAGGTCCTTGTCCTTCATCATCTTAACGTTGCGCATCGTGTAGATATAGTTCCGTACCTCTTCCGGCTTAATCTCAATTTTCTCCCTGCGGGAAATCTCGTCATATACCATTTCAAGGCGGACCTGGTTGATGGCTTCCTCGCCGATATTCTTCATAATTTTTTCCGCCTGCTCTTTGTCGCGCATGATTTCATCCAAATCCTGGTTCTGCCTTTTGTGGTATGCGCGCATGTCCTCAAGGATTTGCTCCTTGCGGCTTTCGATAAATACTGAGGGGATGCTCAAGGGCACCGAATTGATGAAATAATCCTCTAACGCTTCATTGGCTTCCTTTCGCTGGAGCTCACGGCCCGAATTCTCCATGGAAAGCCTCATGTTCGCCCTGAGGTCATCCATATTTTCCAACCCGAATTTATCTTTTAAGTATTCGTCGGTAAGCTCGGGCAAAATAATCTCATTAACGCGCAGGACTTCAACATGGCTCTTCATCGGCCGCCCGCGCAGATGTTCCGGTTTGAATGTTTCGGGGACGGTTATCTCGAAATCTTTCTGCTCTTCTTTTTTAAGGCCGGTCAATGCGTCCGAAATACCCGGGATGCTTTCATCGTAACCCACATGCATGTTAAAAACATTTTCCATGACGAAGGGTTCTTTTGTTGAACCTTCCGCTACGGGTTCGGCATCAGGGGCGGGGTCAACCGTACCTTTGAACCTGAATGTAACCCAGTCGCCATGTTGCGCGGGGCGGTCCGTAATTTCTGTCGTCTGGGCGTTCCGCAGCTTCAACGACTCGATGGCCTTGTCAATATCTTCTTCCGTGACCGGGCGCGTCCTGACATATATATTGAGGCCCTTATATCTGAATTCAGGTATCTCGGGCCATACTTCCACGGTCATGCTGAAAGTGATGTCATCCGTCTTCGGCATTTCATTGAGTTCGTTCAACTGGTCAAGATCAACATCGGGCCGCCTTATAGGTACAAGCTTATGTTCCTGGATCGCAGCTAGTATGCTGTTGTTTACAACTTCTTCCTTGATGGCCTCGAAGATTTGCTTGGGGCCTACATGGCGTTCAATAACGTTCCTGGGTGCTTTACCGGGGCGGAATCCAGGCACGTCAACCCCTGAGCCAAACTCGGCGTATACCTTATTCTCAGCCTTTCGCCAGTCATCCCGGGTGATTGTTATCTCAACCCTTGTTTGTGTCGCGTCGATTTTTTCATAGCTTGACTTCATTCTTTAAATCCTAACGGGTTATTCGATAATCGCCTGTCCTCTTAAGCAACTCCATATCGGCACAAAAAAAAACAGCGGGAAACGGGACTCGAACCCGCGACCTTCTCCTTGGCAAGGAGGCGCTCTACCAACTGAGCTATTCCCGCAGCTGCATATATATGGCGGTATGCGCTCTTTTAGATTTTATTTAAAAGGGGGTTGCATGTCAAGGCACATTCATAATCTAAACACGAGGCTGGGGGGTGCTGAAAAAGCCATTCTGCCAACATCCTGTGAACTTGGGTGCCACGGATAAGCGAGTCTTCGAGCTTACCCGTGTCCGTATATGGGTAATAGCACTGAGCACGGGCAGCCCTCGAAGACTCGGGCTGACCGTGGCACCCACCCTTGTTGTGAATTATCAAAGTCGCCTTTTTTATCAGGCCCGTCGCCAATCTGTTATTACTGTAAAATAAAGGGAGGGAGCTTCTCGCTCCCTCCCTTGTGCTGACAGCATAATCGGTTTACAACTCGCCGGCTTCTTCCATGCCCTGGACCGGACCTTTGTCGGTACCGCTCACAACAACAATGATGATACCATCGGGCCTGTTGTCCGGGCCGACATAAATGTCGAGCCGCGTTACAATAGGCTTGCTTGGGTCATTCACTGTGAAGAGGGACCTCTCCGGGAAGTCGCCGTAGAGGTTGTAGTAGTCTTGGCCGGGGTTCCAAATGGTTCCATAACCGGCAAGTTTAAACCCGATGACCGAACCCTGGATTGGGTACTCGATATTCCCGATGCCGTCACCGTCGGTGTCGACAAACGAGGAATAACATCCAACGCCGTCAAATAGTGCGTAGTAGTAGAAGTTACCTGGAGTGAGCCAGAACTGGTAATCGTCGCGGTAGTTCGTGGCATTCTGCAGGAACGTTCCTGGGGCTGGGTTGATGAATCCCTGGGGTGAAGCGGGTGGCGGTGGGACAACAATGATAGGCCATGGGGCGTGCCTCTGGCCTTCGCTGATTTCCCACATCAAATTACCACGCTCACCACCGACCTCGCGGCGAATATATTCCTTATCCCTCGGGCGCGGTCGCCCCCATATATTCACGCGGGACGGGTAGAGTTCCAACCAATAAATGTCGTTCTCACCCGGATTGGTGATTATCTTCCCATATTTGTCAACGTTCCTACTCCTGTAGAATGGGTTCTGAGGATACTGGGCGAGATACCCGAACTCAAGCAATACGTCGGTGTCACCATCAAATGGGACATAGTCGGGGAAGTCTATGGGCTTAGGTGATTTGTAGGTCGCGAAAGTATCCGTATTGTCACCGCCGTAAAGAATAAGAGGGTATGTCCCGCCGGTATCGACGGCATATCGTTCGAGAGCGATCTGGATCGAGTGGATGTTCGCTTTGACCTCGGCTTCCTTCGCCTTCTCGCGCGCCTTAACGAAGTTAGGCAGCGCCATGGCGGCCAAGATGCCGATGATCACGATGACCACCAGAAGTTCGATCAAGGTAAACCCTCGTTGGTTTCTCCGCATGCTCCTCAGCACCTCCTTTCGCGTCGGTTTAGTTGGTGCTTAATACAACGCTTCGAAGGTTATCCCGTATGATACGGGCCTTCCACGGGAGCTATCATTAAACCGGTCCAAGTTGTCGGTGAAGCGCTATGATTCAAGAATGATGGATAATGATAATGCTTTCCAACTTCTCAGAGGGGTGGTACAAAACACCCGCGCCGGTCATATAATTCCAATGTTCAAAACCCTCAAGCGTATCTGAAGGATTAGAACAAATCATTAGGTTCCACCGTAAATATAGGTATCTTTGACAGTGTCGCTGTTGACATCTGAACCAGCGCGCACTTCAATGATTACCCAGTCGAGGACACCGTCAGACCCTGACTTAAGATGATTCTCGCTTGGGTCCATGGGGTTGATGCCATCCGGGAACGCATAAGTCCAGGGGTCGAATTCGGCCGACGGATACCCGGTAGTTTCAGCACGCTTTTGGTTTGCTACACCTTGAGCTGTTGAGTCGAGGTAATTGGTCACTCCGAGGTCAGGCAAGTTCATCTGGTCAATCCATATGAACTTGGCATTTGAACCCTGGGGACCTGCGGGCATTCGATTGAAGATGTCAAGGCCCTTCTCGATGGTCGAATCCCTGTCACCCGACTGGCCATAGCCATAGAGGTAATACCCTATGGCTTCGTCGCCGGTTATGCCGTAGGAGCTGAATGTCTGGCCGATTTCTGTGCCGCTGCCATAGACAGCGTTGTAGTTTGCAACATAGTGGACATAAACAGGAAGCATATCCGCGAACACGGGGTGATAGTAGAAGTTGCCCGGGGAGTCGAGGTCAGGGTCAGCTTTGATCTGGGAATCGATTGCACCGGTATCCTGGTTTTCCTCAAAACTCTCGGTGGTGTAGAGGACATAGTCCGTCTGAGGGGTATCTCCCCAACCGAAGCTCAAGTCAAACATCTTGTCGCCGTGTAAACCGCCATAGGGGAAGCGACCCGTCATCTCCGTGTTGCCGATAAAGCTGGCATTCCACATACCCGAATCGCGCTTGGCGAAGGGGTTTGTCGGATATTCAGCCAGATAACTGAACTGAATAAGCGGGTCCATAGTCAAGCGGCAGTTCTGTTGTGATACAGGCGGCTGCCCTGTTACAGGGTTAGTCTTCTGTTTGGCGAACGGGGTTGCGCCGTTGGCGATTACAGCAGCGTTAGCATTCCAGGAAAGACCTGCAAAGTGAACATTGATAACATTGTATTCGGCTTCAGCGCCGACCAGGAACGGTGGATAAACACCGCCCGTATCAACAGCATACCTTTCCAGGGCTATCTGGATACTGTGGATGTTCGACTTCACCTCAGCCTCTCTGGCCTTATTGCGGGCCTTTATAAAGTTAGGCAGCGCGATAGCGGCCAGAATGCCGATGATGACAATTACAACCAACAACTCGATCAGGGTAAAACCACGGTGGTTCCGGTTGAACCGCTTTAGCATTACGTTTCACCTCCTTTCATATATTAAGTTATAGAGATACCAAAATGTAAACCGCCAAATGGTGGTTTTCTGGAATCCCTGCGCTGTTTTCAACTTTCCTATTATATACGCCATCTTCGGTGATTTGAAGGAAATTTTCCTCATAAACCCAAAAATTCTTGAATTTTTATCCCCCGCCGCTTAAACCGATTTTACGTGTCTTAAGCTTAGAGGGGGATTATCTCATTTCTGCTTATTAAAAACCGAATATGAAAAGGAACATAGAGGTCAGCTGGCGTATCGGTTTTTTCCGGGGAGTTTCAAAGAGGTGGGCGTCTCAAACAACTTCCTACAAAATATTAAGGCAATTTTCTATTGCCATCTGTACACATTATACTTTCAACTCGCGGGTCTGTCAATAGATGGCCGGGGTGAAACGGATGTTTTTCCCTTGGCTAAATGGGCGGAGGGGGACTCGAACCCCCATGGGGTTAGCCCACCAGATCCTAAGTCTGGCGCGTCTGCCACTTCCGCCATCCGCCCCGCAACCAAATTCTACCCTAATCTGGGATCAGGAGAAAGTAGGCCGTACAGGACTCGAACCTGTGACCCGCTGATTAAGAGTCAGCTGCTCTACCAACTGAGCTAACGGCCCAGGGTCATTTTATCAGGGCGGATTTAGTTTATCAATGCACAAGTTTGCTGAACCAAAATTTTAAGGATTTTTCCGGGAAAAGTGTAAGGTTCGGGCTGAAAAAAACGCCTATTACATGAAACCGCTAAAAGGAGGAAAAATATGGAGGACAAGGAACGCTTGAATTTCCTGGTCTATTACAGGAAGCAATTGCAGGTCATCATCGACAAGCTCGACAGGCAGATTGAAAAGCTCGGTGGAGTGGATAATGTAAGGGATAAAAACCTTTTGGAGGATAATAACCTTCCAGAGAATAAAAGCCCTTTGGAGGATAAGCAGGATCTCACGGACCCGAAGGTCCTCGAGGTTTATGCCGACAACCCGGGGGTGATTGAGGTGCTTAACGAATGCCGGAATTACATGAGGTCAATCTCCTCCAATGAGCAGGACAGGGATGGCAGGTTGTATTATTCGCATCCGAAGCATGGGAAGAATTTCGCTATGATAGCGATGTCTCCCAAGGCGCTTCATCTCTATTTCGCCCCAAGGTTGCATATCTACGAGAAATTGCCTGATGAAGCCCGGACTGAGCTGAGGTTCGGGAAAAGCCTTGGAGACAGGTGGGATAAATTCCAACTTTCATCCCCGTACCAGATGAAAAAGGCCATATCTTTCATCAAGCCTTACCTTGAGGGAGGTGGTTAAAGAGGTACGCGCCCGGAGGGAATCGAACCCCCAACACACGGATCCGAAGTCCGTTGCTCTATCCGTTGAGCTACGGGCGCTTAATACCGCACAAAATAATATACCTTAAAACGATGATGGTTTGCTAACCTTTTAGGATATATTCGATTTCACCCCGGTAGGGGTCAAAGAAGGGGTCGCCCTTCCCAGGATTGGTTCGGCGCATATAAACCATATCGAGGTCAATGTCGTAAATAACCGGGAATTCTATATCGTTCCCATGCTCGGCATGATGCCGTTGAACATAACTCAGGGCGATCGAATCCACATTGGGTGAGACGATTACCGGGAATATCACTATACCGTATTCCTCAAACGTATTCCGCATGATGTTCTTTTCCTGCAGGGCGAAATGCATATAGCAGGCATGCGAATAATCATCAATCGCCGTCGGCTCGATCTCCTTCCAATATGTAATCGGGTAGGCGTTGAATTCCCTCTGGTCACGCTTCCTTGAATAGTGCCTTCGATAAGGAGTCAATACTACGGGATAAATGCTTACCTCGGTTATATCATCAAACTGGAACCCCTCGCGAGTAAAGCGAAGCCGCCATCCTTCGAGGAGACTTTCGAACTTTGCGAAATTCTTTTCATGCCTATCCTGCACTATCAGCCCCCAAGCGGAAATAATTAAGAGGCTGGAGACTGGAGGCTGGAGGCTGTAGGCAAAAACCTAACCTCCAAAAACTTAAGACATAGAAACCTAGAACCCGAACCCCAAAACCCACAGCCTCCAGTCTCCAGCCTCCAGCCTAACCTTCGCCGTCTGCAATTTTCCGAAATTTTTCGTAATCAATCAAGTCATAAAGCTCCTGGCGCGTTTGCATGTTTTCAACAAAACCGGCCTGGGTTCCCTGCTCAAAGAGCTCGTCGGCAGCCCTTTCCGCGGCTTTCATGGCCACACGTAAAAGCGTCAGCGGAAAGAGTACCGCTTTGCATCCTGCCTGACCAAATTCTCTCACGGTGAAATATGGTGTCTTACCGAATTCAGTCATGTTTGCGAGGACCGGAACATCCCCCAAGGCCGATGTCACTTTTGCATACTGGTCCAACGATAGCAAAGCTTCAGGAAAAATCATATCCGCTCCAGCACCTATATAAGCCTCGCATCTGCTCAGCAATCCGTCAAGTCCCTCGATGCTGAATGCATCGCATCGTGCTATTAGCAGGAGATTCTGATCCCGCCTTGCTTCTGTTGCGGCGCGTATCTTCGCAGCCATTTCACCGGTGGGGACTACGCTTTTCCCCTCAAGGTGGCCGCATCGTTTTGGGAATTCCTGGTCCTCGATATGGATTCCAGCAATGCCGGCCGCTTCGAATGCCTGCACGGTACGCCTGACATTCAGCACACCGCCGAAACCTGTGTCGGCATCGCATATCGCCGGCAGGCTTGTTGCGGCGCCTATATAACCCGCTTCCCTCACTATCTCATCCGCTGTATAAAGGCCGAGGTCGGGGAGTCCGAATACACCGACAGCCGTAGCTCCACCGGAGACATATGTCGCAGAAAATCCCCGGCGCTCAATGACCTTGGCGCACAAGGCATTGAATGCACCGGGGATTGGTATTACTGCATCGCCGCGAAGCAGCGCCCTGAGGCGCTCGCGTTTTTCGGCAGGGGTTATCGTTTGCTCAAACATGGCAGCGCGTCGCAGCTAATAATGCGCTCAAATCATCCAATTCGTCAAGTCTCCAGCATAAGGCTAAGAGATCTTTTCTGCGCTTTTTCGGCATGACAGGCGATGCCAATGTGTGGAACTTCTCCTCGATTTCAGCATCGGTCATCGGGTTGCGCGGATGCCCCTTCGGATATAGCTCCTCCGCAACGTTCGTGGTGCCGTTCTTGAGCTTTACCGTTATCCGGTTGCCGAAACCGTCGGGATAGCGGGCGCTGTATTCGGCATCCTCAACGCATTTGACCTTGGCAGTCAAGTCGAGGAGAGCGGGGTCTGTGAACCTTTCGGGTATGAAGGACGCTACCGTAATTTTGCCGTCCATCAGCGCGCAAGCAGTGATGTACGGTAGACTGTGATCCGCTGTCTCCTTCGCTTGCGGACGCCATTTGGCCGGTTCGCATCCGATTATCTGGTATGCCGGCCCGTGGGTCTCGATGAGAATCGATTCAACGTTGCCCCGGATATTCTTGGGGCCGACTTCTTTCCTGAGGGCTAAGGCAGCGCCGATTGCGCTTTGGGCGTGGTATTCGGCGTTGTAGTACTTGATGTATGTCCCATCGAGCATGAATGGTTTCCCGCCGCCCGGGGAGAATTCAAGCTCCTTCATAGGGCCGGATATTTGGTTGATGAAACCCATCTTACCCTCGAAAATTTCCGGTGGGCCGGTGAATCCCTCAGAGGCAAGCTCGACCGCCAATATCGCCCCGCGCGATGAATTGGCGAAGGCGCACGCCTTCCACATCGAAATTTCACCGAGGCGGGTCTGGCGCATGGCGTTGTTGCATACTCCCGCCAGCCCCAATGCGTTCGTCATCTGCTCTTCTGTCAGGCCGTAAATCTTGCCTGCCCCGGCGGCAGCGGAGAATGGGCCATAGGTCACATGGTCCCATCCCTTGGGGCGAAGCGATGCTGCGTCGCATAACCGGCATTGGACTTCATATGCAATGACAGTTCCGAGGATGAAATCCTTGCTCGTAGTTCCTCTTGCTTCGGCAGCGGCCAAAGTCGCCCCGATATTATCGCTCGGATGTGCCGGTTCGAGGGAGAGGTAGGTGTCGTTGTAGTCGAGGTAACGTATCATCGTGGAGTTGGCAAAGGCGGCCATATCAGGTGTCACCTTAGCCTTGGTCCCGATTATTGTTGCGCCGCCCTGCTTGCAAGTCCCCAGCGAAGCAATTTTGCGGACAATTGTTGCGGGTACGCTCGGGAAGGCCCCGAAGGATGTTGCGAACGAATCGATGACCCTTCGCTTGACCTGATGGATTGTATCCGGGCCAAGATCGGAATATGTTAACTTGACAGCGAAGCGGCTGATTTGCTCAGCTTTGCCCATGATAACCTCCGGCTACGCCTTCCCCTCGCCTGATCGGGCCAGGGTCGCGGGTCGGGGCCGTTGTAAAGCGAGCGCGGTCTTATGAGGCGGTTATTCGACCACTGCTCGATTACATTGGCTGACCATCCGGTCACCCTGGAGGTCACGAAGATTGGGGTGAAGGTGTCGGTCGGGAAGCCGAGCAGATTATATACAGTAGCCATATAGAAGTCCATATTCGGGAATAAGCCCTTCTCTCTTTCCATCACCTGGTCGATTCGCTCAGAGATGGCAAAGAAGTCGCTTCCTGCTTCCTCGGCGAGCTTCCTGGCCCACATTTTCGTGATATGCGCGCGGCTATCCCCGCCGCGTAGCACCCTGTGGCCGAAGCCCATGATTTTCTCCTTGCGGTCAAGCATTTTCAGGACACCCTTCTCGGCATCATCAGGGTCCTTGAATTTCCGTATAAGCTCGAGTGCCCTTTCGTTGGCCCCGCCATGAAGTGGGCCTTTGATTGCGCCAACGCCGCCCGTGACCGCCGAATAAAGGTCGGACAGGGTTGAGGCGATAACTCTTGCAGCGAAAGTCGATGCGTTGAATTCGTGCTCGGCGTAGAGGATAAGGGATACTTCCAGCGCCCTTACGCCGCTCGGCCAATTCTTTTTCCCGGTGGTCATCCTTAAAAGGTCCTCGGCAACAGATGCTTTTGGATCGGGTTCGGGGATTGTTTTCCCGTTTCGTATGGCATTCCATACCGAGATAACTACGGGCAGCTTCGATAGGAGCGATGTCGCCTGTTCCTGCATGGCCTCCTTGCTGTTGTCGTTGGCGAGTGGGTCGAAGTGCGACAGTGCGGATGCAGCGGTGCGCATGATATCCATACATGGAGTACCAAAGGGGATTTTCTTTAAAAAATCAACCAGCGGGCCTGGTAGATCCCGCTGTTCGCCGATTGTCTTCTTGAAAACGGCAAGCTCCCTTTTGTCCGGGATATGTTCGTAAAGAAGCAGATAAGCCACCTCCTCCCATGTGGCTTCTTCGGCGATTTCCTTTATGCTATAGCTGCGATAAAACATGTCCTCCCGCTCGATATCGATTTTGCAGATTGCCGTTTCACCGGCAATAATTCCATCTAATCCGGGGCTGTAACCGAGTTCTTTTTTAGGCATAGTCATTCTTACCTCCCGAGGTTAATTTTGTCTAAGTTGCCTGCTAAGATTTCACAATATAGAAATCTATTCTATTATACATCGTTTATGGAAAAATTTAAAGAAAAGATGGCTGAATTGTAAGAAATTAGCATAAATTGTTTTAGCGCATTTGGGAATTTTCTAAGTTATTGCAATTGGGTTTGCGGCTTTTTCATTTCTTAACAATTAAAATGGGGTGGCTGGAGGGACTTGAACCCTCGACCTTCTGATCCACAGTCAGATGCTACCACCAACTGAGCTACAGCCACCATGAAGTTTTGAAGGCAATGCAATCTATAATAGGGCAATGGCCCTATATAGTATATATACTATATAAAATTCAGACAAACGCGCCAGACAGGATTTGAACCTGTGGCCTACGGATTAGAAGTCCGTTGCTCTATCCACTGAGCTACTGGCGCCTGTATTAATATTTTACCTCTCGACTCCAACGTTTCCAAATGGGTGCCACGGGCAGGTGAATCTTCGAACATGCCCGTGTCTGTTTAGGGCTTACGGAGTTCAGCACGGGCAGACCTCGAAGACTCGGCCTGCCCGTGGCACCCGCCCTGTTTCAGGCCGTTAGATTGCCTTTCACAACCCCTATGTCCCCAAAACGCCTATTTGGGGACTGACCCTGAAAAAACCTTAAATGCCACATTGAGCGGATGCCGCGCGATGGTGTCCTCGGCTGAGAAATCCCCCTCAACCTCGTCGAGCGACACCTCGTCGAGACGTACCGCCAACGTCTCCTTCATAATATAATCGGTATAAGCCGCGACGGCTGCACTCAAATATTCATCAGTGTTGAACACAATCTCGATACGCGCCTGGTAATTGAGGTCGGCATCCTTGCGCATATTCTGTATCTTGTGCACAAACTCCCTCGCCATGCCCTCCCGGATAAGCTCCTTGGTGAGCTCGGTGTTAAGTATGAGCACAAACCCGGCATCGTGCGCCGCGGCATAACCGGCTTTCGGCGAGATGGTTATATTCGCCTCATCAGGCATAATCTCCACCTTGCCACCGTCTATGTTCAACGCCAACTTCCCATCAGCCTTAAACCGGCGAATCATCTCAACCGTATCCCCCGAACCAAGTGCTGCTTTGACCTTCGGCATAAGCTTACCGAACCTTGGGCCGAGTTTGGCGAAATCGGGACGCAACGCAAACTCGACATATTCCTCTGCACGTTCGATATATTCTATTTCTTTAATATTAAGCTCCTCGAGGATGACATCCCGATACTTCTCCAATTTCGCCTTGTCGTCGGGATTATTCAGCACAAGCATCACTTTATCCAATGGCTGGCGCACTTTCAACTTGGCCTCCGCTCGTGCGGAACGTCCAAGCGCTACAACATCCATCGCAAGGCCCATCTCATATTCCAACTCGTCATCCGTCGCTGACATATCGGGCTCGGGAAAGTCGCATAAATGCACGCTCGATAGGGCATCAGGATAAAACGGGCGCTCGAGGGATTGATACATCTCCTCCGACAAAAATGGGCAGAACGGCGCAAGCAACCGGGATAGAGCTGTCAGCGCCTCATACAGCGTCCAGTATGCGGCCATTTTTTCACGGTCGCGCTCGGCATCCCCGAAGCGCTTGCTCCAGAAGCGGTCGCGGGAGCGGCGGACGTACCAGTTGGACAGGTGGTCGACGAATTTCTCAATCGACTTAGCCGCGGAGAGGATGTCGTAATTGTCCAGACCGTTCAGGACATCATCGGTGACGTGGCTTAGCCTTGAAATGATCCATTTATCAAGCCGTGTCCTTTCTCCCAAGGGGACACGGTCATCCTTGGCCGGGTTGAACTCATCTATATTCGCATATATCGTGAAAAACGAGATGACATTACGCAATGTGAGCAGGAACCTTTTCTGCGCTTCTTTTATGCCGTCCGCGACGAACCTTATCTCAACCCATGGGTCGGTGTTGGCGAAGAAGAACCAGCGCATCGCGTCGGCTCCCTGGTCCGAAAGGATATCCCATGGGTCGTCGTAATTTTTGGTGCGTTTTGACATCTTCAGGCCGCCGTGGCCTAATACAAGCCCTATGACGACGCAGTTGAGATACGACGGCTGGTCGAAGAGCAGGCATGCGATGGCGTGCAGCGTATAAAACCATCCGCGCGTCTGGTCGATGGCTTCCGAGATGAAGTCGCTCGGGAACCATTTCTTGAAGGTGTCGGCGTTCTCGAACGGGTAGTGGAATTGCGCTATCGGCATAGCCCCCGAATCGAACCAGCAGTCGAGCACCTCGGGAACCCGCTTCATACGTCCGCCACAGGGGCAGTTGAGAGATATTTCATCGACCTCGGGACGGTGCGGCTCGAATTTCTCCGGCCATTCGCAAGCTTTCTCCTTCAACTCCGCATAGGAACCAATAACTTCAGCCCTGCCACAGGCTTCGCATATCCATACCGGCATAGGGGTCCCCCAGAACCGGGAGCGGCTTACGGCCCAATCGATGTTGTTCTCAAGATAATTGCCGAAACGTCCGTCGCGGATATATTCCGGCACCCAGTTTATCTTGAGGTTATTGCGCACAAGGCTATCCTTGATAGCGGTGGTTTTTATGAACCACGACCCTACGGCATAATAGATAAGCGGCGACTCGCACCGCCAGCAGAAGGGATATGAGTGGCTGTATGTCTCCCGCTTGAAAAGCAGCTTGCGACGCTTAAGGTCATCGAAAACCGCCTTATCCACTTCTTTAAATGTTTTCCCGCTCCAGGGGAAGCCGGGCTTGCAAAGGCCGTCATCGCCTATCATCTGGATGGTGGGCAGGCCGTATTGTTTGCCGACATTATAGTCGTCCTCGCCGTAGCCTGGGGCGATATGCACGATGCCGGTACCGTCCTCGACGCTCACAAAATCACCGTGGATGACGACGAACTTCGCCTTTGCCTGGCTATACTCCGCCCTGAGTTCATGTGTGAGACCTTCCTCCGACGGCCAGAATAGCGGCTCATATTCAGTGCCCACAAGGTCTTTGCCCTTCATGCGGCGGGTTATTTTGCTCTCGTCGTAATGCTCACCGAGCGCTTTGGGAGCCAATTGTCCGAGAAGAATCATGGCACCGTCGCCGGTGTCGTATTCGACATATTCATGGTCGTTGTGCACCGCCAACGCGACGTTGCTGAGAAGCGTCCAAGGAGTTGTTGTCCAGGCGAGGAGATACTGATTCTCGATGCCCTTTACTTTGAAAAGGACATACGCCGAAGGGTCCTGGACATCCTTATAATTCTGCGCAACCTCGTGCGATGAAAGGGTCGTGCCGCAGCGAGTGCAATACGGCACCACCTTGTGGCCTTTATACAGAAGCCCCTTCTTGTGGATTTCCTTCATAATCCACCACAGGGTCTCGATATATTCCGGCTGATATGTGATATATGGATTCTCCAAGTCCAACCAGAAGCCGATACGCCAGGTTATTTTCGTCCACTCTTCGAGGTATGTGAATACCGACTCGCGGCATTTCCGGATGAAATTAGCGACGCCATACGCCTCGATATCTTCCTTTGAGTTCAAGCCGAGGGTCTTTTCGACCTCTATCTCGACCGGCAGCCCGTGCGTATCCCACCCGGCCTTGCGGTTTACGAGGTAGCCGCGCATGGTTTTGTAGCGGGGGAACAAATCCTTGACGCAACGCGTGAGGATATGCCCTGGATGCGGCATGCCGTTGGCGGTCGGGGGGCCTTCATAGAAGACATACTCCTCGCGGCCCTCGCGTATCTTGACCGATTTCCTGAAGGAATCATCGCTATCCCAGAACTCAAGTATTTTGAGCTCTTTCTCCGGTATCGGTTCTTTTCCCGGCACTTGAAACTGCATCACTTCTCCTCGTTTCATCCCAAAACGGGATTTTTATAGATACTCAACTATAATTTCCAAATCGCATATCAACTCACGATTCAATAATGTACGATTCATAAACGCCATAACCTATCCTATTTTTCATAGGCCGGGTGGGGATTGAACCCGCGACCTCCAGCTTATAAGGCTGGCGCTCTTACCACTGAGCTACCGGCCCCGGAATATCTGATTGTACAGGAACAATCTCACAAATCAAAAACCCGGCTCTTTGCCGGGCTTCTAATTCAATGAATGGCTTAAACGCCTGTCCGCCCGGCTTCCTATCATGAAACCAATAATGCCTATGATGATGCCGCAATGTATTAAAGCCCACTCGAATGCCATCCCGTCCTGGAATGATATAGTGGACAAATCAAGGCTTCTGACATAGATGAAGCCGCCAACACAGGCTAAAGCGGCACCGAGCAAGCCACCGGTTACAGTATAGCGAAACCTGTTTGAATATCCATCGACCATCATTACGCCATTATACAATAAAGCTCCGAAAAATGCACCAACGGCGGAATAAAGGACAATATCCCTTGGCGAGAAGAAATACCAGCTGTTGCTCGCAAGGCCTATGATGTAGCCGAGCAGCCAGCCGGTCATTCCGCCAAAGAAAAGGTATTTGAACTTCGCGCGTTTCATCTGCTTATACTATCGTACTTATGACATATTAATTGGACTTTAAGGTTCAAAAGTCATTCTACGGCGTACGGGCTGGAAACCCGCGCTCCAAAGCTACTTTGAATACTCACATCCGCAATATTTCTGCCTGTACAATTTCAGATCCTTGCTCATCTTAACCGATTTTTGGAATCCTCCACCTTTCTTGAAATCATAGGACACGAATTTAACCCCTTCATCCCCGGCATTTTTGCGCCCGAAGTATTGTATAAGGTCGGCTGATTTGTGGGGCGAGACGCTCAGGGTTGTTGCGAAAGCCTGGAACCCGAATTGACGTGCGAAGTGCGCTGTGCGCCTCAGGCGCAGGTCGTAGCAAAGGGCGCAACGATAACCCCCTTCCGGCTCCGTCTCGTAACCTTCGACAAACGATTTGAACTCCCAGGGGTCATAGACTTCATGATGCATAGGAACGCCAAGATGCTCGGCAACTTTCTCCATATCCGCAAGGCGTTTAAGGTATTCGTCTTCGGGATAAATGTTGGGGTTGTAGAAATACGCCTCAGGTTTGTATAAACCCTCATCCAGGATGTATTTCAGGCAATACAGCGCATCCGGCGCACAGCAGCAATGTAGGAGGATCGAATCCATAATATACATATTGTTAATGGTCAATACATTATTATAATAAATGGGTGCCGCACATCTGTGATGTGCGCCCCTTCCTAACTCCCCTCCGCTTTTTCCTTGAGCGCTTTGAGCATGGAATCGCAATTATCCTTCATTATTTTATCGAGCAGTTTGTTTATCAGCGCGCCAACCAGCGGCAGGCCAAGGTCGTAGTCGACGGTAAGTCTGACATGCGTTGAATCCCCTTCGGTCTCAAATTCCCACGAGCCGTTGTAATGTTTGTAATCACCCTTTGTCTGCGCGAAAGAGGATGTGAAGTCGACGGCGTTCCAATGCGCTTCCTCTTCCCAGCGTACGATTTTTTTGATGTTCTGCAGCGACGCGACAGCCTCCCAGTAGCTTATGCAATGGCCGTCCGGACGCCGTTCGCGTACCTCGACCGTTTTGACATCGGGCATGAACTTGGGGAAATCCTCGACCTTGCGCGCAAGGTCAAAGACCTTGGCGACAGGGGCTGCGATTTCTATTTCGGATATGACGATGCTCATGGACGCGACCTCGACAAGTTTTGGATAATTTTAGCACGGATGGGCGTGACTGGGTACGCCGACTTTCCAGTCGGCATGTTGAGGTCGCATGCCGGTTGGAAAACCGGCGTACCCAGTTTCATTTCTAATTATTAATTAATAAATGTAACCCACGAATCCGATTCCGTGGGTTACCATCCAACTTAATCCCCCCAAACGTTTGTGCTATACTCCACTCCATTATGGCCGACGCGAATAAAGGACAACCCGACATAGACCCCTCAGACGAGAAGCTCGTGAAGGACATCGCCGCGCTTGCACGTATTGAGATAGAGCCCGGCGAAGTCCAGATGTATGCCTCCCAGATGCGTGCAATCCTCGATTATTTTGAGGACCTGAAACAAATAGACCTGAGCGGCATAGACCCGACGGTACAAATTCATCCCCTCGGCCTCACACTGGAGCCGGACGAAATCGAGCCTGGCCTGCCGGTCAATGCCGCGCTGAATATAAGCCTTAGGCGAAGGGGCAACCTTTTATGCGTGCCGCGTATCGTCAATCCAGAAGAGGAAGCTGACGCGGGAGCATAGGTCAATATGCATAGCGACCTTGCGTATAAAACAATTCACGAACTATGGGACCTTATGAACAACGGTCTCTTGGACCCGCAGGATATACTCGAATCGTGCAGGGAAAACAATGCGCTATGGGAGCCTGAAATCCACGCTTTCAGGGAACATTATTTTTCCGATGTCAACGTGAAGGCGTCGCTGCAATTTCTTCCGTCCGGTTTCCTTGGTGGCATTCCGTTTGCTCACAAGGACAATATTTCCGCGAAGGGGTTCGGGACATATTGCTGCTCGAAAATACTTGACGGATATGTGCCGCCGTATGATGCCCATGCAACCGAATTGCTGTTGGCTGCAGGGGGGCTGATGATTGGCCGGTCGAATATGGATGAATTCGGCATGGGCTCAAGCACCGAATTCTCAGCATTCGGTCCTACACGAAATCCATGGGATACATCGAAAGTCCCCGGCGGCTCATCGGGCGGAAGCGCCGCGGCGGTTGCATCGGGGCAGGCGGTTTTCGCGACCGGCACCGATACCGGCGGCTCGGTGAGGCAACCCGCGGCGTTCTGCAACCTTGTAGGGCTAAGGCCGACATACGGGCGTGTGAGCCGCTATGGATTGGTGGCGTTCGCTTCATCACTTGACCAGATAGGCCCGATATGCCGCGATGTACACGATTGCGCGCTTGTGTTTTCTATTATTGCCGGCCACGATCCCAGGGACTCAACGAGCAACCCGACTCTTCTTCCTGACCTGCTTGAGACGCTCGATGACGGCATCGAGGATTTGACGGTAGGTTTTCTTGTCGACGATTTGGGTGATGCGGTCGATGCTGAGATACGTGAAAAAATGGATGAATGGGTCGGCTTCTTCAGCGTTAAGTCAAAAGGGGTATTGCCGATTGATTTGGGTTCGCTGAAATATGCCCTCTCAGGTTATTACATCATTGCCCCATCTGAAGCATCATCGAACCTGGCGCGGTTCGATGGCATTCGTTACGGCCCGACGATTGAGACCGATGATCTGGGTGAATTATATAAGACCACCAGGGCTGGCGGTTTCGGGCCGGAGGTAAAGCGCAGGATAATGATTGGGACATTCGCGCTGTCATCGGGTTACTATGACGCCTATTATTTGCGCGCGCAGAAAATCCGTACCCGCCTGAAAGCCAAATTCGATGAAGCATTCAAGGAAGTGGATATCATCATCTGCCCGACATCGCCTGAACCTCCGTTCCCTTTGGCGTCGAAAGTTGATGACCCGTTGAAGATGTATGCATCGGACTATTATGTCATCCCGCAGGCATTGGCGGGAGTCCCGGCGTTATCCATCCCGGGGGGTTTCACCAAGAACGGCTTGCCGATAGGGTTGCAGATTACAGGCAGGGCGTTCGACGAGGCCACAATCCTTCGGGCGGGCAAGGCGTTTGAGAGGGAGCATGATTATATAAGCAAAAGGCCCAAGCCGCCTGCAGATAAAGGGGGTGAGAATTAATGCCAATTGCATTCAAGGCAGCGAACGGGAGGGAATACGAGGCCGTCATCGGGATGGAAGTCCACGCGGAGCTTCTAACCAGAAGCAAGATGTACTGCCGATGCAAGTCATGTTTCGGGGACCCGCCGAATACTAACGTGTGCCCGGTATGCTTAGCTCTCCCCGGAAGCCTGCCGGTCGTCAACCGTTTCGCGATGCTGCTTGGGACGCGCACAGCATTGGCCCTGCATTGTAATTTTGCCGACAAGCGTTTCGCGCAGTTCGCACGCAAGCATTATTTCTACCCCGACCTCCCGAAGAATTACCAGATAACAATGTACGCCTACCCGATAGCAACGGATGGCTTTATTGAAATATGGTCGGGTGATGCCGCGCGGCGTATCGGCATAGAAAGGGTGCACCTCGAAGAAGACACCGCCAAGCTTTTTCATGAGGCCGATGGCACATCCTCGATCGACTTCAACCGCGCGGGAATCCCGTTAATCGAAATTGTAAGCAAGCCTGAAATAGCGACGCCTGAAGAAGCGAAATTGTATTTGAAGGAACTGCGCGACATCCTCAGGCGGAACGGCGTCAGCGACGGCAACATGGAGGAAGGGAGTTTCAGGTGCGAGGCGAATATAAGCCTGCGTCCCTTGGGAAGTGAGAAGTTCGGTGTGAAAAGTGAAATCAAGAACCTGAATTCATTTGCAGCGGTTGAAAAGGCCTTGAATTGCGAGATAGAGCGGCACTTGGTGATATATGGCCGTGGCGAGGAAGTCCGTCCGGATACGCGCGGCTGGGACGATGCGAAGGGTGATACTTTTCACATGCGCTATAAAGAGAAGGCGGATGAATATCGCTACTTCCCGGAACCCGATATACCTGATGTTTATATATCCTATAAAATGTTGACCGAAGCGAAGGAAGGGGTGGTCCTGTCCCCATTTGAGGAAAAGCAGAAATTGATGACCGAATACCGCCTTGACTATCACACGGCCAATATCATCGCGGGACGTGAGGGAGGGGCTGCATTTTTTGGAAAAGCCTGTGCAGCGGGAGCAGACCCGGTTGAAGCCATGAAGTGGATGACGGGCGAGTTCTTTGCATTTTTAAACGAGGAGAATCTGGAAATCGGGGCGACAAAGATCGATGGGGCCAACTTCGCGGAATTCCTGGGGCTCGTCGCTGAAGGTGTCATCTCAGGACCCGTTGCGAAGGAATTGCTGCGGGAAATATCCGGGACGGGTGAGAAGGCCGAGTCATTGGTTGAGCGTAAAGGTTTAAAGCAAGTTTCGGATGATGATGCGCTTATGCCTTTGATCAAAGAAGCTATCGCTGGAAATCCCAAGGCCATCGCCGCGTTCAAAGCCGGTAAGATGCAAGCTGCCCAGGCGCTTGTGGGGCAGGTGATGAAAGCCACCGACGGTAAAGCCAATCCGAAGCGGGTTAGCGAGTTGGTTAGGGAGTTCTTGGAAAAGGAGGTTGAGTGATGCCAAGTCGGCCGGGGGTAGAATTTTGTCGAGAATCGGTGGTTTTGTCGAATTTATATTGCATGCAACCTTCGGATGAAAAATCATGGTCATTATGCTAATCTTGTGGCATAATTCACAAACTTAGGCACGACCTCTACACTGATGGTTGGGAGAGATGAATTGGTTGGGAAATCAGGGATAAAAAAGGCCAAAAAGGATATCAACGAAAAGAAGCGCATCCCTCACGTGACCATAAAGCGTCTAAGCAGGTATCTTCGTGCTCTCGAAAGGTTGCGCGATGAGGGTAAAGAGACCGCTTCAAGCGAGGAACTCGCGGAGTTACTCAATATCAAGCCGAGCCAGTTGCGTAAGGACCTTGCATATTTCGGCGAATTCGGCACCCGTGGGATGGGGTACAATATAAACAAGCTCCTTGCCCACCTCCGTGATATACTCGGTGTCAACAGGGAGTGGAATATTGCCATCATCGGGGTCGGGAACTTGGGCACAGCCCTGCTCAATTACCGCGGCTTTAACGAAGGAGGATTCAGGACGGTATGTCTTCTCGATGACGACCCGGGTAAAGTCGGCAAGAAGAAATTAGGGCTTACGGTTTATCATATCGATGATATAAACAAGGTTATAAAGGACCACGGCGTGAATATCTGCGTGATTGCAGTACCAGCCGAGTTCGCGCAAAGCATCTTGGACAGGTGCTATGATGCCGGGATACATGCCGTGCTGAACTTCGCGACGATTTCGCTTAGAGCGCCTGAGGATATGCACCTCATAACAGTTGATATAGCCGCTGATTTGAAATCACTTTGCCATTTCATGACTAAGGATAAATGCATGGACTAATTTTGAGCATCAACCTTTCGATATGGGTAAGTAATAAACGATATGGCGGATAAGGCGGGAGAAAAGATAAAAGCGCGCAAAGGGGCCCTGCCCGGGTATTCAAGCGGCAAGCGTGGCCTTCTCTTCACCGATGATAAATGGATAGCCAAGCACATGCCTGCGGTGGAGGAACGGCTAAGGAACCTTACCGTCACCCCAAGCAAGAGGGCAACCGAAATAGCCCAACACATGGTATTCGGCTCCGCCAAGCGGCTAAGGCCGGCGTTTACCCTTGCCGGTTACCTCCTTGTAGCTGAAGGATTATCTCCCCAGGCGGTCGACCTTGCGGCATGCAGCGAGCTTGTACACTGCGCCAGCCTTTTCCATGATGATGTCATTGATTCATCGCTTACAAGAAAGGGCCGCCCAAGCGCCAACGCCATCTGGGGCAACAGGACCGCAGTGGTTACGGGGGATTACATCTTTGCAATAGCTTTCAACGTCATCAGTAAGCTTAAGCGGCAGGACATCTCCGATGAATATATCAACGCAGCCTGCTCTCTTGGCGAGGGCATAATTCGCGAAATAGAGAAGAATTACGACCCTGATGTAACGGAGGAGGAATACCTCGACATAATTTCCCGCAAGACCGCGGGTTTCTTCCGCACCGCCACACGTACGGGCGCAATGCTTGCAGGAGCGCCGAAGGATCAGACCGATGCCGCGGGCAGGTTCGCCTACCACTTCGGCATGGCCTTCCAGATAACGGACGATGTGCTTGATTTATATAGCGAGGAAGGTCAGACCGGAAAACCAAGAGGGCTCGATATCAGGGAGGGGGTATACACATTACCTATGATATATACTCTAAGGTGCGACGACGGCTCGCTCAGGGAACGCTTGAGCCATAATAGTGATATCGACGACGCCGACATCGATTTCATAGCTGACCGTGTCGAGGTGTCGGGCGGTCTGGCCTATACACTTGAAAGGGCCCAGGATTATCATCACCGTGCCTTGGAAGACCTGAGTGAGCTGACTCCATCGGAAAGCCATTGTTTCCTGGAGCGCATTGCGAACAAGATAGTTTCTCGCACGTTTTAACATTCAGCTGATTGATTTAGAGAATAGATTATTCCGGATCAAGTGTGGGGCAGGCTTTCCAGCCTGCCTTATTTTATGTTAATTGCTGAGTACGAATACTAACCAGATGGCAGGCTGGAAAGCCTGCCCCACACAAGATGAATGATCATTGGATGCGTTAAAGAAATGTATAGAATATGAATACCTCCTGTTTTATTGGTACAATTACCCTGTTTGATTGTCGCTACAGAAAGGATGGTTGGCCATGATTGCCAAACGTATGGTTTCTATAACAATTCTATCTTGCCTCCTGGTGGCACTTAGTTTTTTCATCTATTCCTGCTACAACATGTCCACGGGGAGCTACATGGGGGGGAAAGATAGAGTTGCGCTTCTCAGGATAGAGGGCATCATAACATCGGGGCAGGGAGCAAGGGGTATGCTCGGGATTTCGGGCGCTTACTCTGACACCATCGTCTCAACATTGCGTAAAGTGATTGAGGACAGCAGCATCAAGGCCCTTGTAATAAGGGTGAATTCCCCTGGTGGTTCAGCCGCGGCAAGTGAGGAGATATTCAACGCCATCATGGAAGTAAAAGCAGCGGGGAAACCGGTCGTTGTTTCAATGGCCGATACTGCAGCCAGCGGCGGTTATTTCATAAGTGCGCCGGCGGATGTCATCTACGCGAACGCCACCACCCTTACCGGCAGTATTGGAGTTATTTTCCAGGCCATTTCCCTCGAGGGATTATTCGACAAGGTCGGCATCGATATGCGCACATTGAAAGCAGGAGAGCATAAGGACATAGGTTCGCCATATCGACCAATGACCGACCAGGAGAAGCAGATTCTGCAGGTTATGATCGATGAAACACACCAGGTTTTCATCGAATATGTCGCGAAGGGTCGTAAAATGGATGTCGAAGCTGTAAGGAAGCTTGCCAATGGTGATATATGGACCGGCAAGCAAGCCAAGGAAATCGGGATGATAGATGAATTGGGCGGCCTGCGTGACGCCATCCTCAAGGCGGGGCAGCTTGCCGGTATTTCGGGGGAACCGGTGGTTGATGAACTGGGCAAGACCAACCTCCTGGATCAGCTATTAGGGATTGAAACAACAGCGCCGGATCTTTTGTCAGCTGATAAATTGCAGCTGATTGCGCAATTCCTTTATTTGCAGCCAATGCTGCTCGATAAAGGGATTACCCAACTCTATCGCTAAGGGGGGATGAAATTGTCCGACAGGCTTTTTTTGGCATCGCATAGTCCCCGCAGGCGGGAGTTGATAAGGCTCCTGGGGGTACCTTGTGAGATCCTTGACCCACCGGATATGGATGAAGTCCTTCTTATAGAGCAGTTTGAAGGTATTGCTGAGGACATGCCGGCGGCATTGGCTGAGGCAAAGGCGGTATTGGCATTGCCATACATACGGGAGGGGTATCTCATTTGTGCGGATACCGATGTCATTCACGCCGGCGAAATTTTGGGGAAACCATCCAGCCCCGATGATGCCTTCCAAATGTTGAAGCGTCTATCGGGCGACAAGCATCTTGTCGTCACGGGTGTTTCGGTAGCCAAAGCCCCGGAAGGGACTATCCGCACAAGGGCCGCCAAGACAAAAGTCAAATTTATCTCAATGACCGATTCGGAAATAAGGAGATATGTAGCATCGGGTGAACCGATTGACAAGGCGGGAGCCTACGGGATCCAGGGATTGGCTGCCCCCTTCATTGAAAGGATAGAGGGATGTTATTTCAATGTAGTGGGGCTGCCTATCAACCTCCTGTACAGGCTTTTGATTGAAGCAGGCTTCCGGTTCGATTGAACTTGTGCAAGCAATGGCGCCATGGCTTGGTGATATATTAGGTAAAAGGATTGTATCAGGAACCTGGAAGAAGGGCTCCATCGTCGAGCTTGCGCCGGATTTGGTAATCGCCCACGATATCGCTTTCCCCTTGGCTGCCCAGGCGCTGCATTCGATGGGGGTGGAGAAAGTCATCAATCCCGAGCGGATATTTGTTGTCCAAGACCATCTGCAACCCGCAAAGGACAGGATGAGCGCCGATATGGCTGCTGACGGGCAGAAGTTCGCCATTGAGAAAGGCATCAGGAATTTCCTGACCGTAGGCGGTGGGGGCATACTCACCGTGGCCCTCGATGAGCTTACACGGCTTCGCCCCGGCATGCTCATCGCCGGAACGGATACGCATATGCCGACATACGGGGCTTTTGGAATCATGTCCGTTAACATTGGGGCGATTGACCTTGCTCAGGTTATGTATAAGGGGACTTTCTGGTTCGAATCCCCGCCGACTTTGTGCATCCATTTGGACGGTCAGTTGGATTCATTCGTGGGGGGGCGTGACATAGGCCTTTGGCTGCTTAAACAAATCAGCATGGACGGGGGATTGGGGGAATATTTCCTCCTTGAAGGAAGCATAGTGGATTCTTTCAGCATTTGCAGCCGCCGTCAGTTGTGTAATCTTATGGTTGAAGCCGGGGCTGTCGGTTCTTTTATGAGGGCTGATAAAACAGCGGCGGCATACTTGGGCATCGAGGGAGAACCCTTGCCGGAGTTGGCTCCCCTTGAGTGCGATGCGACTTACACCTACGATGTAACCGGACTTGAACCGCAGGTTGCGTTACCCGGAAGACCTGACGACGTACATCCTGTAAGCGAAATCAAACCGGTGGATGTTGATGCGGTCTTCATAGGTTCATGCGCCGGTGGGTCAATTGAAGATTTAATGGCAGTCGACGAGGTACTGCGCTCGAATAAAATACACGACCGTGTAAGGCTCATCATTGTCCCACAATCAGCCGGGACATTGAAGGAAGCCGAACGCTTGGGTATCGTGGGACGGATGGCCGGGAAGGGGGCTTATATTGCGGGACCCGGATGCGGCCCGTGCATGGGGGCCCATATAGGTGTCCTCGGTCGCGGCGAGGTCTGTGTAAGTACCTCACCAAGGAACTTCCAGGGGAGGATGGGCAGTAAGCTGGCTGATGTTTATTTGGCAAACGCATGGGTAGCTGCAGCAGCAGCCGTGGCGGGGACGATTGTGCATCCGAAAGAAGTGTTGAAATAAAAAGATAGGGTTCTTATCACATTGAGGGGAATTTGTTAGTATTCATAATGTGTCAACTTAGAGGCTCTCATATAAGCTGTGGATTCATTTGATTAACTTGCCTTGAGGAGTGAAGAGTGGATATAGAGAACATCGGCGTTCTGGGATTGGGCACAATGGGCGCAGGTATAGCACAGGCTTTCGCACAGGGGGGCTTGCCGGTAATCGCCCTCGAAATCAGCGAGGAGTTCATTGCCGCCGGCATGGAAAGGATAGAAAAATTCCTGAAAATCCTCCTTCGCAAGAAAGATATTACAAACGAGGAAACCAGGTCTGTTCTTGGCCGTATAAAGGGTACCGTTGACCCGCAGGAACTCAAGGATTGCGACCTTATCATCGAGGCTGTTGTAGAAGATCTGTCTTGCAAGCAGGAGATCTTCGGCAAGATTGACAAGATATGCATGCCCAAGGCAATTTTTGCGTCGAACACTTCATCCCTTTCGATTACCGAGATAGGTTCCGTGACTGACCGCCAGGATAGGTTCATAGGCATGCACTTTTTCAACCCTGTCCCCCTCATGAAGCTTGTTGAGATAGCCTCAACGGTCCTTACAGATCCTGCCGTGATGGATACAGCTTATGCAAGCTGCGAGAAAATCGGTAAAGTCCCAATAAGGACCATGGATAGCCCGGGGTTTGTTGTGAACCGCCTTTTAGTACCATATCTCAACGACGCAGCCAAAGCGGTTGAATCCAACCTTGCTTCCGTGGATGATATTGATAAAGCGATGGTGTACGGTTTGGGGTACCCGATGGGGCCGTTAAGGTTGATGGATATCATCGGCCTTGATGTTTGCGTGATGGTCAGCGAGATTATGTACAACGCATTTAAGGACCCGAAGTATGCCGCCCCGCCCATCCTCAAGAACATGGTGAAGGGCGGGTTATTGGGCAAGAAATCGGGCCATGGTTTCTATTCATATGGTAAGTCAAAGAGAGATTGAGAACAGGATCGAAGGTCCGGAGCAGGGCAGGGTCATCTTCGAGAGAAATGGCGACCTCGGCCTTGTCAGGCTGAGCAGGCCGAAAGCGCTTAACACCATCACGCCGTCAATGATGGAGGAGCTCGGGACTATCGTTGACGCCGCTGCTGAGGAAAAGACCCTTAAGGGGATAATCATCTCAGGGGAAGGTGGGCATTTCGCAGCCGGGATCGATGTTACGCTCATTTTAAACGCGGACGCCGGAAGCATACGCAGGGCCGCTGATAAAGGGAGGGATGTGCTCAACCGTGTCGCAGGGATGCCGATACCGGTTGTCGCTGCGATAGAGGGGAGTTGCATCGGGGGGGGGTTCGAGCTCGCGCTTGCCTGCCACATGCGTTTTGCGCACCATGAGGCGACATTCGCACTCCCGGAAGTCAAGCTGGGCCTTATACCCGGTTTCGGCGGAACGCAAAGGCTGCCGCGATTAGTGGGGATGGCGGACGCATTGGGCTTAATTCTTTCAGGGGAAAAAATCAAAGCCACTCACGCGGCAAGGATTGGCATCGTTGATCGGTTATGTGATGGAAATCCTGTCGAGGAAGCGGTTGATTTCATGAGCACGATCGCCAACGGAAGCCCGCTTGCGTTGCGCGCGGCGTTCAGGGCAATAAAGGACGGCGTACGCCTTTCACTGGAGGACGGCCTTGCCCTTGAGGGGCAGGTATTCGGCGAGATCATCGATTCGACTGATTTGCTCGAGGGGGTCAAGGCGTTCATGGAGAAACGCAGCCCCAATTTCAAGGGGAAGTAGGCTGTAGGCTGGAGACTGTAGGCTGGAGGCTGGAGTGAAGGTTAGCTTGTCCATGCCGGGATTCAGGAGAATAAGAATAAGAATCTAAAAAAAATAGAGGCGTATATTATATTTTAGTAATTAACATATAATATAAATAACATTGAATTAATAAGCATTTTGTGGCGCCCACAAGCAAGGTCTTCCGAGCTTGTGGGTGTTTCATATTATCGTCATCATTCATATAAACAGCCCCTTGCCGCTTCGGCATATGCAAATAAATTTTTCACAGGGCAATCGAAGAAATGGTCGCTCGGATTAAGGATATATCCCCCGCTTTCCCCTGCTTCTATAAAGCATTTCCTCGCCATTGCAGACGTTTCATCTGGGGTGGCTTTCTCGAAACCGTTGTACTGGTCGAATCCACCGATTAGGCAAACCTTCTCGCCAACCCTGCGCTTCACGTCGGCAAGGACAACATCACCGCCCATCGACGGCGGCGTAAGTGTCTCAATCGCCGTCGACCCGACTTCGACAAGCAGGTCGAGTATCGGCATCATACCGCCGCATGTATGATAGACAGTCCTCAATCCGAGCTGATTGCGCGCAAACGAATGTATGCGCTTCTCCCTCGGAAGTATAAACTTCTCGAACAGGGCAGGGGAGATGACGGTCGAGGAATTATGCCCCCCGCCGGTTTCAAGAAGGTGCATGTGCGTCCCGCGCATTGTCGCCAAAAAATCAATCGCCGCTTGAGCCTGTATATCCAAGGCATCCTCGACCCACTTCGGGTCATCGAAGACGGCATATATCATGTATTCGACGCCATATAAATCGCACAGCTTATGCCACGGCCCCATACGCGCCCCACGCATTATCCCCTTATCACCGATGCCGGCAAGTATCCGCCGTTCCTGAGCCAGGTCATATATCTCCCTTGGCGAACAGCGCAGGAGGTCGAATATATCAGCTTTCTCCTTGCACAGATATTCGATTATCCACGGGGAATGGTATCTATCCCTCTCAACCAACTGCGTTAATAGTTTATTTGGCAATATAATCTTGGTATATTCTTTCATACGCCCATTATCATCCGGCCCTTCGACCCTGACTTCCTTGGCCCATCCTTCCTTCACGGCTTCTGTCGGCTTGATAGGCGTTGTGTATATAGCCCAATCGAGCCCGAACTTATCGAACGCTTCTTCCCTGGAGATGCCGCCGAGATATTCATCGAGGTAATATTGCATCCAGTCGTGCACCGATACCGGCAGCCGGTCCGGCTTCCCCAAATCGAGTGCGGTAAGCATTCTCTGGCGTGAGGTCATCATGGCTAATCGGGGTTATCGATAAACCACCTGCCCGTCTCCCGCGACAACTCTACCGATGACCGACGCATTCATCATGCGGTTCATCAAATGCTGCACCATGCTGTCCGCCTGGTGCCCCGGAACGACGATGATCATACCAATTCCCATATTGAACACCCGGAACATCTCGTCATCCGCGACATCGCCCCATTCCTGCAATGCCGCGAAGATGGCTGCTGGGTGCCATTTCGAACGATCCACCTCAACACTTAACCCCTTCGGGATAATGCGCGGCACGTTCCCGGTGATGCCGCCACCTGTTATATTCACGATGCCCCTGATATCAAACCGCGCCGTCAAATCCAAAATCGCCTCAACATATATCGTCGTCGGTTCGAGGAGATAATCGACGAGGCGGCCGGGTAGGGGAGGGGCTTCGTCCATAAGGCCAAGCTTTTTACTATCAATAATTTTCCGTACTAATGAATACCCGTTTGAATGCAATCCCGATGATGGGAGGCCTATCAGGACGTCGCCGGCGGCGATTTTAGAGCCGTCGATAACCTTCTCCCTGTCCACAACCCCGACGCAGAAACCAGCGAGGTCGAAATCATCGGGGCCGTACATGTCCGGCATCTCGGCCATCTCGCCGCCGATAAGCGCGCATCGCGCCTGGCGGCATCCGTCCGCGATTCCATTGACGATTGACGCAATCTTCTCCGGCTCATTCTTGCCGCACGCGATGTAGTCCAAAAAAAACAGCGGTCTTGCGCCGCAGCAAATGATGTCGTTTACGCCCATCGCAACCAAATCGATGCCGACGGTGTTGATTATCCCGGACTTTATCGCCAACAGCAGTTTTGTGCCCACACCGTCGGTCGAGCTTACGAGCAGGGGATCTTGTATATCCGGGAATGAGCCTTTGTAGAATCCAGCGAAGCCGCCAATGTCACCAACAACCCCTTCGTTATAGGTTGAGCGTACCGCTTCGCGTATGAGCTCCACCGCGCGTTCGCCGGCATCGATTGAAACCCCAGCGCCTTCATAGGTCATGCGTTTCTTTCGGCGACTATCTTTCGGCACAGTAATCCTCCAGAATGTATATGGGAATATTCTACCAGACAAGTCTTATAATTTGGCTTTCATGATTATTGAATCTCGTAATTGACGAGATAATTCCGATTGATGGAAGCCCGTAGCCCGGCATCTCATTTGCCGGGAATATTAACTTAGATATATTTAACCCGGCAAAGGAAATGCCGGGTTACATAACTTTTCAAGCGTCTGCTTCCTGATATCATCTTGATGTGTTAAAATATTTGATATAGAGGTGTGTTTTGGATAGTAAATTGAGAAAAATAAAGATCATTGTTGAGAAGCATTCTGACGGTTATGTGGCATACCCACTCGGGCTAAAGGGAGTAATAGTCGGGCAGGGGGATACGTACGAGGATGCTTTAGCTGATGCAAAATCAGCGATTAAATTTCACGTCGAAACCTTTGGCGGCGAGGCACTGGACTACGAGCCCGAAGTGCTCGAGGCTTTCGTTGCAGAAGCCGGGATAGAAATCTAATGCCGAAGTTCCCCATTGATGCCCCCGTAAGGCGTGTAGTTAGAACCCTCGAGTTATTAGGTTTTCAGATTGTGCGGGAAAGGGAACACATATCAATGGTCAGGAGAAATCCTGATGGAACAAACACCCCGCTGACTCTACCCAATCATCCCACTATAAAAGCGTCAACCTTGAGGACTATATGTACTCAAGCCGCGATTCCGAGAAGCGATTTCATTGGTGCATATGAAAGGACCTAACTGAACTATATTTCATAAGCCTGCTGTGCATCGATTATTGTAAATACCCAAGCGATTTCATCCGTCTCACAAGCTCCTGGTCGAGCGGATTCTCCTTGGTCTGCTTGCCGAATTGCTGCTCGATGCCATATGAACGAATCCATTGCTCGCGATATGTTGATGCGAAACGGTCGGATATCGCATCCCAGATAACGCGCCCCTCCAGATACTGCGCCATCGGCAGTTTCATCAATGTCAAGGCAGTCGGCATAACATCGGTCAATCTCGGGGGCGGGCCTTGAATGCGATACCCCTTCTTCACATTCGCGCCATAAAACATGATAACCCCAAAATGCGCGTGGTCGCCGGAGAAAGTGTGCCGCTCGTCATCCTCCGAATAACCTGCGCCTGACTTGAATGGCCCGAATCCGTGGTCCGAAAGTACAATGAGCGTATCCCTCGGCCCCATATCGCTAATAACCTCGCCGATACACTCATCCGCCCATTCGTAATAGCGGTTTATCGTATCCCCGAACGCCTTGATATATTTTTCCTTCTTTGACAGGTCATATCCCCAGTGCTCCATTGCCTGGTCAAGGTATTCCGTATTATAAAACTGCCAGAACCTGTGGCCCGTGACATCAGTGCCTTCGATGTAGGTAAAAATATAATCGTACGGGCCCTTATTGTGGCGGAGGTATTCAAATACATCAAAATGCGTCTTATCGGCGGCGTGGGTCCAGGGGATGATATAAGTCAACGCCTCGCCAAGCTGCTTGACGTAATAGTCGGGGTCGTTCCAGTCGTCGATATTGAAAAATCTCTGAAGGTCTTCGTGGGTAATATCATTACTTGTGACGATATAGGGCTCCAAATCGTCAATGAGGCCCGGCGGATAGGTCTGTTCGGGAATATTGGTCTCCTTGCGGAGCATTCCCTTGTAATAAAGCCGCGCCCCTTCACCGGGGTCATAGCTCACGTAGCTTGAAACCATCTCGCCGTTGACTTTTTCAGCAGGCCAAGTGGTCCAATGACCCACTATGCCGACGTGCTTGCCATAATGCGAAAGGATATTCCACACTGCCGGTACTTTGCGCATGCTGGAGTTGTACGGCGTATTTGTCCCGGGAATAACGAACCCTGCGAGGCCGTGCGCCTTTCTCGTTACGCCGGTCGATATTGTCGTCCAGACAGCCGGGCTTATTGAAGGTTCGTCAGTCTCAATTTTGGATATCACGCCGCCGTCAACAATCCGCTGGATATTCGGAAGCCGCCCAACTTCAAGCAGCGGGTTGATGATGTCCCAATCCGCCGCATCGAGGCCAACCATGATTATGCGGGACGGCTGCGGAACGTATAAAGTGAGGGGGAATAAGACCAGGATAGCCAATAGAGGCAAGACATGCAGATATGCTTTGATTCTTTTGCGTGAGCCTGCCATAAGCTATCTAAAATGCAGAAGTTGAGCCCTGATATAACTCAAAAATCTATGTCGCATAAGATATATTATGTAAACAAGGTACTTTATCACTGTATCTCTTCCTTCTCATTTTGCTCTTTCGAAGGCTTTTCCCCACTCAGAGAGGCATCGCTTTCAATGAATTTTTTGCGTTTGCTTTCATCGAGGATGTCGACGACTTCCCTTATAAGCTTCGTCTTTTCATCGATTCGCTTATAGGTAAGTTCGTGGAAGGAACGCATCCTGAAAAAGAATTGGACAGGTGTTATTACAAGCAGGAGTATAACTAATAACGCTACAAGTCCGATCAAGTGGGCAAAGCTAAGGAAGACGTGAAAGATGCATATAAACGCCAGCCCGATCATCAGGATGAAACTGAGGATCGACAGCAATTTCACAAAAAGTTTTGGACGTGAAAATGAAAGATACCTGTATTCATAGCGGGCGGTCACCGTAACAATGACGAGCAATAATATCCCGATAACGATGAAAAAAATATGGCCGCCGGGTGAAATATTGATTGAGGACGACAACCTCTCAGCCCGCAACCGCTGCACCGCTTGGAGAGTTTCTATGTTATTTATAATACCGTATCACCTAAGAGGAAATATAATAATCTGATTATACCAGAAATATTTATGGGATACCGGGCGCACTGGGTGCACTGAGTACGCCGGTTTTCTAACCGGCATGCCGACTGGAAAGTCGGCGTACCCAGTATAGGAGTGAATTTCTCTACTTCACATTTTCTCGAACTTGATGCGCCTGTACCGGGGCATGATGATATCCCGCTTGCCCTTGAATGATTTCATCTGAATGAGAGTCCCTATGACCATAAGGCCGACCGCTAAATAATCGTGCCCGTGGGGATAAATCGAATCCAGCACATCACCCCATGCCCACCTGACCAGCAATCCGCCCACCGCCGAAGTGGTAATAGCGAGAATAATCCTTACGTTGATGACGTATAATATCCCGCCAATCAGGAACACCAGGAATTCCCAGAGGCTTGGGAGGCTCGCGGTAAGGGCGTTGCGAAAACTTTCAATGTTGCTCAAATCCGCGACGGTGATGTCGCCGAACCATAAGCGGTACAAAACGATGGCGATGATCCCACCTGCCAAGAAGAACGTGATGAATTCAAATAGCCTGGCTAAATACAAGCCCAGGAATCCGCCGAGGAGCATACCGCCGGCAAGCAGAATCATGAATTGAAAATCCGTCAAGTTCTGGATGGCTGCGGTTTTAGTGGAAAAGATGAAGATTATATATGCGGCATAGCCTATTCCAACAAGGAACCCTATGGCATTCATTGTTGACCTGTAAATCCATAAACCCATGAAGCAACTGAACAGCCCAGCCATCGTGAGCAGAATGCGCTTCAGAAGAACAGGGTCGAGTATTTCAATGGGGTTTCCTGTCATCTAACTACCGATCAGCTTTTGGAACGCCGGTCTTCAGACCGGCATGCCGACTTGAAAGTCGGCGTTCCCAATTCTGGGTGCCGCCCACAGCCGAGCTTGTGAGCCGTAGGCTTTGCGAAGGCTCATCTGCGAGGATGTGGGTGAATCACGGCTTCCCCTGCCCCCCAGTTCAAGGGAATTATGGCCGAGGCCGACTTTCATTGCAAGTAACCGACGGACTTGAGCTGCTCGATTGTCCATTCGTCGAGGTCCTTTTTCTCCTGCGCGCGTTCCGACAAATATTGAAAATCCGCAGCCGTCCTGTCAATCCAATTGATGAGATCCAATTTGTCATCCTCAGGAAGAATTCCCTCAGAGGCATAAAGATCATTGAACGCCCCTGGGTCATTTACAAGGTCAAAATAAGACCACGCAACTCTCTGGTGCTCGCGGTCAAGAAAACGCACAACCTGCCTGTCCGGCCAGCGCATGGAATGCGCCACCAAAAAGACCATCCCCGGTACCGGCCAGGTATGCTTCTCTTCTTCGATGCTTGAGCCGTTCAATAAGTCCGCGAACGATTTCCCGTCCATCCTTACTCCGGCATCGATGCCTGTAATGTCATAAATGGTCGGCGCGATGTCGCACAGTGTCACCGGCTCCTTTATCCGCTTCATGCCGCCCTGGTAATTTGGGGGTTTGACGATGAACGGTATCCTCATCTCATAATCAAACGGCACCGAATTGTGCCCGAAAAATCCGCGCTCCCCAAGCCCCTCCCCGTGGTCGGCGCAGACGATTATTAAGGTGTTATCATAAATTTTTGCGTCCTTCAGAATCTGTATCAACTTCCCGAACTGTTCATCCATAAAAAGCGTTTCCCCATCATAGCAGGCCTTAACATGCTCGACATATCTATCCAGATCAACCCCGTGGGCGGCCAATTCATCTTTATCCTGGTTGTACATCTCAACATCATGAGTGCTGCCGGTGAGCTTGCCGGTGTAATCCGGGTCGAACTTCTTCAAATATTCCCCCGGCGGGTCATAAGGCAGGTGGGCATCAAAGAAATGTAGCCAGGCGAAAAAAGGGCCTTTAGGGACAATAATATGATGACAAAAGGGGTTCCAATCCCATAGCCAATCGTCAAAAGTCTTTACGACGCTGTCCGATTTCCTTATGGGATTTGAATGCTGATGAAGGATTGCGGCGAGTAATCTCAATGGTGTAATTTGGAAGGCGGGTCGAAGATACCAGTGGTCATCGTCGAACGGTGGCTCATACTCATTGAGCGAATCCACAAAATGCCCCCAACCGAATTGATGTCCCAGATGTATGGCACTTACTGCTGCGAATGATCGATAGCCATGTTCCCTTAGAATAGTCCCGATAGCCGTATTTGCATATTCCGTTCCATCCGGCTTAGTCACCGGAGTGCTGTCAAAAACGCTTGTGTTCTCAAGAACAATATGGCTTTGCGGAAGGTTGCCGGTGAAAAGGCTCACATGGGCTGGTGTTGTCAATGGTATTGGCGTGAATGCATTATCAAAAACAATGCTTTCGCTTGTGAAGGCATCAATGTTCGGTGTTGTCGGTTTAGTATAACCATAGATTCCAACATGGTCGGCCCGTAGCGTATCAAGGGTTACAATTATGACATTGGGGTTCTTCCGCCCCTCCCCTAACGCAGGTAAAGCGCCTATCTTGGGTTTTGTAACTTGAGAACCGCCATAAGGGATAACGATAAAGAAGAAGAAGTAAACCAAAACCAATATTATGCGGTTCATTTTCCCCTTAATTATTTTGGTTTGCAGGAACTTCTCGGCTCTTGTTCCTTTGATTTTTATCCCTATTAACCGCAGTATGATTATTGAAACAAGTAATGTGAATAAGCTCAAAACAATGGATAATGGATTAGACAACCCGAAATGTCCCGGTATCACTTCTTCGTTTAGTATAAAGATTCCTAAGATGGTTATATATAACCACCAAGCAGAGAAGTAATGCCAAAAGTATATTTTTCGTTTTGGCCTGATGACCCAGAAGAATAATAAGGTGATTGCCAAGAACCCGAAGCCGGCATACAAACTATATCGCCAGGCATAAATATAAAAAACCCACCATGGTGCCAATCCGGAATAGCCTTTGGATTTAACCCACACAATGTCTAAAAAAAAGCAAATAATAAAAAGGATTATTACCAACCCAAAGCCTTGCTCACCGGGTTCGGTAAGCCATTTGTAGCTTTCTTTTTTTTTAGCTTTTGAAGTCTTCTCTTGAGCCTCCGCCAAAAAGCCCACCTCATCTCCGGGCTATCATTTCGCTTTCGCTGGGGAAATAATCCAAGGTGAAGACATATGGCAAATCGCGGTAATGCTGCGCGTAGTCCATGCCGTAGCCGAGCACGAATTTATCCGGTATATCAAATCCCTTGTAGTCGATATTGACATTCACCTCGCGCCTGTCGGGCCTGTCAAACAGCGTGACCACTTTGATCGATGCCGCTCGCCGCGTCGCAAGGTTGCCGAGCAAATATGACAGGGTGCGCCCCGAATCGACTATATCTTCCACGACAAGAACGTGCCGCGACTCGATATTCGCATCCAAGTCCTTCGTGATACGCACAACCCCCGATGACTTGTCCGAGTTGCAGTATGATTCAATCGCCATGAAATCAATTTCCAACGGTATATTCATGCGCCTTATCAAGTCGGAGGCGAAAATAAACGCCCCCTTGAGCACGACTATGACATAGGGATGTTTGTTGGCGTAATCGGCTGTTATCTGCTCTGCTAATTCCCCTACCCGCTTCGCTATTTCCTTCTCCGAAAAAATAATTTCCGCGTTTCTTAATGCGCTTTTGTTTTTCTTCGCAGCCACTTTTACCATTGCCATCATCTCCAATAGCTTAGATTCCTTTGCCGCCCGGGCGCACTCAGTGCGCCCCTACAATTGTGTGGGGCAGGCTTTCCAGCCTGCCATATTCTCCGGGTGCCGCCCACAGCCGAGTCTTCGAGGATGTGGGTGATTCAACTTACTCCCATTCAATCGTCCCGGGTGGTTTACTCGTGATGTCATAAACCACCCGATTAATCCCTTTCACCTCGTTGACAATCCTGTTTGAAATTTTTTCCAACAGCTCCTGTGGTATCCTTGCCCAGTCGCACGTCATCCCGTCCTCGCTGGTCACAGCCCTTAATATTATCGGGTATTCATAAGTCCGATGGTCCCCCATGACGCCCACCGACCTGATATCCGGCAATACCGCGAAGAACTGCCATATCTCCTTGTGAAGGTTCGCCTTGTATATTTCATCGAGGAAGATGGCATCCGCCTTCTGCAGGATATCAATACGTTCCCTTGTGACTTCACCGATTATACGTATCGCCAACCCCGGCCCCGGGAACGGCTGGCGATAAGCCATCTGCGGCGGGAGCCCAAGCTCCCTCGCGATCAAGCGCACTTCATCCTTGAACAAAAAACGCAACGGCTCGATGAGCTCGAAATCCATATCATCGGGCAGGCCGCCGACGTTGTGATGCGTCTTGATTGTATGCGCTGTCTGCCCCTCTTTCGTTGCAGCGGATTCGATTATGTCCGGGTACAATGTCCCCTGCGCCAGGAAATGGAACTTCCCGAGCTTGCGCGCCTCTTCCTCGAATACATGAATAAATTCGTTGCCGATTATCTTACGTTTTATCTCGGGTTCGGTTACTCTTTTAATTTTACTCAGGAAACGTTTTTGCGCGTTAACGACAATCAGCTCCATCCCGAAATAATTCTTGAATGTCTGCCGTACCTGCACCGCTTCATTGAGCCGCATAAAACCGTGGTCGACTAATATACAGTTAAGCTGCTTCCCTACTGCGAGGTGGACAAGGGCCGCAGTGACCGCCGAATCAACCCCGCCTGAAAGGGCGCATAATACTCGTCCTCTCTTCACTCGCCCCTTGATTCCTTGCACGCTTATGTTTATGAAATTAGCCGGGGTCCAATTCGGCTCGCAGTTGCATACGTGGTATAAAAAATTCTTGATGAGGTCTATTCCCCATGGGGTGTGCACTACCTCCGGATGGAATTGGACACCGTAGAAACACCGCTTGTCATCCCCCATCGAGGCTATCTTGGTATTATATGTATGCGCGAAGATCTCGAACCCCGGCGGCAGTTCCTTCACCGAATCACCATGGCTCATCCAGCAGGTCAATTTCGGCGACAAGCCTTCGAAAAGGACATTCTGTTTATCAACGGTAAGCTCGGTCCGCCCGAACTCCCTCTTTCTCGCCGGGCCTATTTTGCCCTCCAGCAATTCCCCCAGGACCTGCATGCCATAGCATATCCCAAGGATAGGTATTCCAAGGTCAAGAAGGCCCTCATGCGGCAATGGGGCGTCCTTGATATGCACCGAGCTTGGCCCGCCGGAGAATATCAACCCCTTGGGCTTGTGCTTCTTCACTTCCGCCGGGGTAATCCAATATGGCACTATCTCGCAATATACCGAGCTCTCGCGTACCTTCCTTGCGATAAGCTGGTTATATTGGGCGCCGAAATCGACGACCAATATTTTTTGTGTCGGAGTTTTCAGCATGGCGATGATGCGCTCTTTTTCGCGCTATTTTAGCACAGTGGCGTATATAGGCAAATTCGTGCCGTAATATCTGGAAATCGCTCCCTCCCCGTGAATCTTCACTCTCTTATCTCCCCCCCGCGAGTCTTGGCTCTCTTATCTCCCCCCCGTGAGTCTTCGAGCGGGGGGGATTAAGGGGGGGCAGCCTATCTCCCCATACCAACCTGTTGCCTTAGTTGAAATGATTTACCCTCCGTCATGAAGCTGGGGGCTATAACCATCTCAACTTTTTGTAACTCGCCAATGGTACGGCACCCGAGCAACCCCATCGCCTCGCGCAGCGCGCCAACGAGATTGAGCGCCCCGTCGTCCCTTCCCGTTGCAGGCCCCAGCAGAATCTGGCTTAGTGGGCCAAGTATTCCCACCTCGACCCTCGTGCCCCGTGGCAAAGTGGGATGGGGTGTCGCCATGCCCCAGTTGAATCCCTTCCCCGGCGCTTCCTTAGCCTTGGCGATAGGACTTCCTATCATTACCCCATCAGCCCCCGCGGCGAACGCCTTGACGACTTCACCGCCCTTGCCTATGCCGCCATCAGTGATTACCGGGACATACCGCCCCGTTTCCTTGAGATAATCCGCACGCGCAGCCGCTGCATCGGCGGTCGCCGTAACCTGCCCCGACCCCACACCGAGCACCCCGCGCGTTGTGCATGTCGCCCCGGGCCCGATGCCAACTAATATCGCCGCAGCCCCGGCGCGCATCTGCTGCAGGGCGACATGGTATGTAACGGTGTTACCTATAATCACCGGAACACCGATTTCCTCGCAGAATTCCGTCAAATTCAAACTCGAAAAACGCGACGACTGATGCTCAAGCGATACGACGGTCGACTGCAGGCATAAAATATCCAGCCCGGCATCTACTGCAACTTTGCCGTATGTCTTGGCATATTGCGGAGTAACCGATGCGCAGGCGGTTATACCGGCCTGCTTCATCTCACCTACCCGCTTTTCGATAAGGTGAATTTTCACCGGGGCCATATAGATGTCCTGGATAAACCTTGTCGCGTCTTCCTTCGGGGCTCCGCGTACCTGTTCGAGGATATCATCCGCATTATCATACCTTGTCTGCACCCCCTGTAAATTCAGCACGGCAAGCCCACCCAATTTGTGCATCTCGATTGCTAAGCGCACATCGACGCAGCCATCCATAGCCGATGCCAAGAACGGGATGCCGAGTTGGAACCCGCCTATATTCAGCCGGATATCCGTATCCTCCGGGTCAACCGTACGGCTCCCCGGAATAAGCGCGACATCATCGAATCCGAACGAATAACGCGCTTTCCTGTTGCGGCCTACCTCGATATCCATCAAGCATCTCCTTCAACCTACAGCCTACAGCCTACAGTCGGGATTGAATTGGTAATATAGACGACTTTCGGAAAAAATCAAGGGGAGGCTGGAGACTGTAGGCTGGAGGCTGTAGGCTGGAGCGTCCTTTTGTTGACGGTTAAGCATAAGGCCCGCCATATCTCCCGCCCGTGCAAAGCGGGGGGGACAAAAGGGGGGGTGGCCCTATTACAGTACCACATTGCAATGCCCGGCCCAGTACGAAACTTCCCCGACCATAATCATTCCAAAGATGTATAATTCACATCAGCTATGAAGCCGAATAAAGCAATGTGGGTGATATACTTGCTTGCATTCATCGTTCTATTGGTGATATTCATCCTTCCCAATCCCTTTACCAATGTCACTTTCCCCTACACTGACGGCGTTCTCGTCTTCGACGGTTATACAAGGGTCGACTCCGCCACCGATAAAAACGCCGCAATCGACAAGGTGAACCTGCTCCTGTGGCCCGGTGAGCGGGAAGCGTTCCAGATATTAATCACCAAGACTGAGGGGCTGAATGAAGTGATGCTCACTGCCCATATCAGCCCCGACCAATCCCCCGCGGGGCAATCCACCGAGGGAATTACCGATGAACGCCACTCCCCGGTGCCGTCAATGCCGAGTGTCAGTCTTTACCTCGAGGATTATATTGAAATAACGCAGACCAATATCAAGCGGGGGCAGTTGGGAGAATATCCTGATGCCCTCATCCCGTGGCCCTTACAGGAATTCAGGAAGCTCGATGGGGCAAAATCAGCGACAATATATGTCGAAATTGTCACCGATCAATTTTCGCAACCGGGGGCATATACTGGCGAAGTTGTAATAAACGCCGGCGGCAAAGCCAACCATATACCATTTGAAATTTCTATTCTCGATTGGCATATCGATTCCGCTCCGTTGCCGTTTGCGGTAGGCGTAAGCGACTCCAATTTTTCGCGGTTTATTTCATCCGTTAGGGGCGAACCAACTGACCTTTCCCGCGCAAGTAAAATTGAATCCATCTATGAGAATTTCGCCGCGCAGCTTTATGAGGCGCGGGCGTTCCCGACAAATTTTGACAGCTTCTTCCATCCTGAGGTTTCCTGGTCGAACGGCGAGATGAACATTTCATATAACCGTCTCGATTCGGCATTCTATACATACCTCGCAAAAACTTCCGCTAAGCAATTCCCATTCAACATCCACGATGCGCTTGGCAATTCGGGAATTATTCGGGGCGGACTGTTAAGCGATATGTGGACGACCTATGCGGGTAATTATATCGCCGATGTCGCCGAGCATTTTCGCGCCAACGGCTGGATGGATGAGGCATACTGCTATGTCCTCGATGAGCCGAACACCATCGAAGATTATGAATCGGCAGCCCGTTTGGGTTTGTTCCTTAAGGAGATTGCCCCGGATTTGCCGTTCCTGCTTACCGAGCAGCCGTACCGCCTTCCAAAGCAATCCGACTGGCCCGATTTGACGGGCATTGTCGATGTATGGTGCCCGCAATTGGCTTATTACCGTACCGCCGAATGTGTCGCAAGGCAGCAGGCGGGGGACCGTATGTGGATATATCCCAACCAGCGTGATTTCACCGAATTCACGCCCGAGATTGCATCCCCTACCCTGAATATCGGCGATGAATTCCTCGCCCCGCAAATCCTGACGGCTATTATCTACCGCCACCGCATTGACGGGCTGCTCTATTGGGATTGCATATATTGGAAGCATGCCGACTCATTCGAGAACCCTAACCCTTCCGGCGACACCGACCGCGAATTTTTCGGCAACGGCGATGGTGTCCTCTTCTACGCCGGCGATGTCATCTCCAAGCATCTCCCCGGTTTCCCCGACATCAACGGCCCCATACCAACCTTACGCTGGAAAAATCTCGTTCAGGGGTTGGAGGATTACCGGTTGTTCAAATATCTGAATATTGACCCCGACAAAATCCCGGATTCCCCTATTCTCCTTTCCGACCCTGCGAAATATAAGCAGTTTATAGACAACCTTAAAACGACAGCAAACCGTTGACCTATTCACGATCCGTTTGTAGGGGCGAAGCATTTGGTCTTCCAAATGCTTCGCCCTCTGCCCCTTGTGACAAGATATGTTTTAAAGTATATTGGGTTTGCCACCTTGAACGCCAGATAATAAGGAGAACAACGAAGGATGAAGGACGCGTATTTCAGGTTGGTCGTTGCAATCTTCCTGATGGGATTATTGCTTTCCAGTTGTAAGATTTCGGATGAGGTTGCTTTCAGAAGGATATTTGTATTAAAAGAATTGGTAAACAGTGCAACACCGGCAGCTGAGCGCACTGAAATATGGGCCGAATCAGGACCAATGATAATTAGAGCCTCTGAGAGTATGTTTCCAGATGTGCGAGCCACAGCGATAAGTCTCATAAATGGGCTTCTACCCGATAGAAAAATCCTCATGCCTATTGTTATGAAGGCGATGAAAGACAAAGATGCTGATGTCAGGAACGCAGCCGCTTTTACGTTGTTCAATATTGGCAAAGACGCCAGACCAGCAATACCGCTGATGTTCGAAGCGCTTAAAGACGAAGACCCGCGAGTCCAGGGCCGCGCTGCTGAAACATTAGCTATTTTCGGCCGTGAAGCAATCGAGGCGGAACCTGTTTTGATAGACTTGCTTAACGATGAAGTTCCTTATGTCCGTCAGAGGGCGGCTGGAGCTCTTGCTCGGATAGACCCAAGTAAAACGACTGCAGAGCATATTATGGAGTTGCTTCATGATGACGACAGGGATACACGTACTGAGGCAGCCCAATGTCTTGGTATTATTGGCGATAATGCTGTCGATGCTATCCCTATGCTTATTGATATGTTGAATGATGATGATGATATCAATGGCCCTAATGCCGCTATGGGCCTTTGCTGGTATCCCAAAATCCCACGTGAATACGCTCCTGCATTGATAAAGGCACTTGACGAATTTAAGTATAGGTATGTACGGGAATACTTGGTATATGCTGTTGCCTCCATAGGGCCTGAACCTGAAGTCATTGAGGCCTTAATAAGAGACCTCAACAATGGTTCTGACACCGCAGCATATTTCCTTGGAAACATGGGGCCGAGACCGGGAATCTTAGAAGCTCTGGCTTATGTTACAAAGAAACCTAACATCTCTGCCCTTTGTCGTGAACAAGCGGCGCGTTCAATGGGCAGGTTAGGTCTAGATGCCAAAACGGTTCTACCCTATTTGGTTGAAGCCCTAAATAGTGATAGCCCGTTAATCTGGGCTGGTGCCGCAGACGGACTTGCAGCACTTAAACCTGACCCTGCCCCGGTGATTGGGCGGCTGAAAGATATAGCTGGACTCGGCGCCAATAAGATTATAATCCCCAAAGGCTGGCAGCCAGATGTCTCTTATACTAAATCAGGTGGCTATTATTATGAAGAAGTTGCCCAAATATCCGCTGCATACGCCATTGCCAAGTTATCACCTGCAGACAAAAAGGATGCTATGCACATCCTGATAAACGGGCTTAATCATGCGTGCTGTGGAATTCGCGCCAAGGCCATAGAGCGCTTGGCAAAATTCGGTCCTGAACCGGAAATAATTGCGGCTTTGATAAAAACCCTCGATGATGAGGATGAAAATAATAAACGGAGTGCTGCTGTAATTCTTGGTGATATGGGGCCCGCCGCTATTGAAGCTCTCCCCAAACTGCAAGACCTCGCTGATGATTACTTCACCAGGATGTATCACAATGTCACAGGGGCGGACAATTACCGCGATGCAGCACGCGAAGCAATCGAAAAAATAACCGGCGAACCATATAAATTAGACTACAACTAACACGCTTTCCACCACCCCCGGGTGTTTCGGGGACTTGGTTTTGAAATATATATTTCATGCAGGCTGGAAGCCTGCGCTCCCAAATACTCCCTAACCATTGTTTCGGGACACCCCTGTTTCGAAACCCCTGATTTGTTTACCGTCGTTTCTGGACACTAATGGGGATGTTGAAAAAGCATTTCATCTGGTAGCCCGGGGTTGGGGCCATCCATTTCTGTTCAAATAAATTGGCCCCTACCCCGGTTAGGCCGCATTTTATTGATATATTGACAGGATGCGGCCAAACCGGGGCTACCAGGGTCGCGTTTTGTTTTAACTTGATATAACAATACTCGCTTTTTCAACAGCCCGACCCCTGTCCCGAAACAGTCAATGTGGTTTTGCATCGCCCCTAAATACCCCCTATAATCGCCCCGGCATGGCGAGAAGCAGGAAAAGAAAAAGGCGTGCGCAGGATGCCGAATCCATACCCCGGTACATCCCGGACCAAATACGGGTTGAGGAGCTTGCCGCGAGCATGAAATTTTACGCCAAGCTCCGCATCTGCCTTAGCTACCTCTTCCTCCTCATCCTGCTCATCTTCGCCCATCCCAACCCCCTTTTCTTCCTCATCGGCACGGTATTCATAATGGCGGGAAGTTACCAGCGGATTATGTCCGCCGCAACGCTTGTCAAGGCGGCCAAGGATAGGGCGGATACGCTCATCACCACCGGGCCGTACAGCAAATGCCGCCATCCCCTCTACTTCGGCAGCTTCCTCAACGGCATCGGGTTTGTCTTCCTCACCGGCCCATTGGGGGATTTGCTCCCCAGGACAAGAGAAGCTCATTTCTTGTCGGTATCCATGGGTCTGTTCCCATGGGGTTTAGTGCCGTTTCTTGTGATTCTTGTTCCGATTTATATTAAGATGATAAAAATTGAGGAAGATTTCCTCATTGCCAAATTCGGGCCGGTTTTCGGGAAATATATGGCCTTCACCCCCTGTTTTTTCCCCCGGTCGACCTTCTTTAGAAAGGACCCCGAATGGCAATTTGACGCCGCCCGGCTCAAGGCTAACCGGGAAATGAGGAACTTCATGTGGCTTATGGCGGTATATGTACTATTTTTCGCGAAAATGTTGTACTTTCTTATTAACGATATTAGACAATTTTCCGGTAATTAGTTGAAAAACCCTTAATCATTTAGTAATATGTGCCATATCCGCTCGTCAACAGATGGGCGCACCTTTTTTAATGATTATTTTTGGGCGAGCATCACAGTAAAATCCTCATCATCGACCTCGCCTTCATCGGCGATTTGTTAATGGCCACGCCGGCCATTTCCGAAATAAAAAAGCATTATCCCGAGGCGCTTGTCACGGTACTTTGCTCACCGGCAAGCGTTGAAATATTGCAGCGTAACCCGGCCGTCGGCAGGATTTTGACATTCGATAAAAAATCCGCCGGGTTTTGGAAAATTGCGGCGATGGCGGCAAGGCTTCGCCGGGAAAATTTCGATGTGGCGTTCGTATTCCACAGGGCTTTCGGCTCAGCGTTGATGGCGTATTTGGCGGGAATCAAACGCAGAGCCGGGTTCACTACCGAGGGGCGGAGGATTTTTTTAACCGACCCGGTGCACCTTGATACGGCGAAGCACAGGGCTGACAACGATTTGGCGGTACTTCAGGCATACGGCTTGAAACCCGACCTGAATGCGCCGCTGGTGTTCATCACCGACCCCTCTGATGAGCGGTTCCCCGAGGAAGTGCTTGGCGAAGAAGTAGTCAAGAGCGGATATGCCGTCTTCAACCTTAATGCTTCCTGGGAAACGAAACGATGGCCAATCGAGAAGTTCCGGGAGCTTGTGCAAAGGGTGGAAGATGAGCTTGGCCTGAAGCCTGTGGGAATCGGTGCGGGGAATGAGAGGGAGATGGTTGATGAAGCGCTGGGGGGTAGAGGGGTGAATTTAGCAGGATGTACCGACCTTTCGAAATTGGGAGTCCTGTGCCGCAAAGCGAAGGTTGTTGTGACCAATGATTCGGGGCCGATGCATATCGCCGCAACGGTGGGCGCCAAGGTGATAGCACTATTCGGCCCCACGAATCCGGCGAGATGCGGCCCACGCTCACGTAATGCGGTTGTGGTGCGGCGTAGTGACCTTGATTGTATATCTTGTTACAAAAAGCATTGCCCGATAGATTTTCCGTGTATGCTCGGGATTGGCGTTGATGAAGTGTTCGAGCTTGTCAAGGAGGCAGTGACGGGTAATATTGGCGGTTAAAGTGGAGAAACCTGCCATAGCCGGGGGGAAACCGGTACGCGACACATTCCTCGATTTCGCGCGCCCCCGGCTGAGCGAAGCATCCATCGATGCGGCTGTCGCGGCGATGCGTAGCGGGTGGCTTACCACCGGGCCGAGGGTCGCGGAGCTGGAGTCGATATTCGCCCCAATGCAGGGCAGGCGTCATGCGATTGCCCTTAATTCGTGCACCGCAGGGTTATTCCTTGGTTTGAAGTACTTTGACATTGGCCCGGGGGATGAGATTATCACCACTCCTATGACATTCGCGGCATCGGCCAATGTCATACTTCATCTTGGTGCCACGCCGGTATTCTGCGATGTCAACCCCGATGACTGGTACAACATAAGCCCCGAAGCGGCTGAGGCCGCTATAACCCCTCGTACAAAGGGCATACTCATTGTCCATTATGCAGGGCGTCCGGTGGATATCGAAGCGTTCGAGGGGATGGCATCGCGGCATAATCTATTCGTCATAAGCGATTGCGCCCATGCAGTCGAGGCGAAATATGCGGGCGAGCCCGTCGGCAAAAGGTTCGATTTCTCAGCCTTCAGCTTCTACGCGAATAAAAACGCTACATGTGGAGAAGGCGGCATGGTCTGCACCGATATCGATGATGCCGCCGCGTGGTTAAAGGTGATACGCCTGCATGGGATGGATAAGGATGCGCATGACAGGTTCACATCCCCCCATTTGGGCACTTATGATGTGAAGGAAGCCGGATACAAATACAATCTCACCGATATTGCCGCTGCGCTTCTTAAGCCGCAATTAGAGGCGCTTGAGGAAAACTATAATCGGAGACGGGCGATATGGGGCGCATATAACCGGGCTTTTGCCGATATCCCTGGGGTACGCACGCCGCCGTCCGATAAACCCGGATGCCGCCATGCGTTGCACGTTTATTCAATACATATCAACCCGGCAGAGGCGGGTTTCGGAAGAGATGATATGGCAGGTGGCCTTTTAGCCGAGAATATCGGGATAGGAGTTCATTATACCCCGGTTCATTTATTCACCATCTACAAGAAAACATTGGGGACACGCCCCGGGATGTTTCCGGTGGCTGAGGACTTCGGTGTGAATACACTGAGCCTGCCCCTTACGCCATATTTAAGCGATGACGATGTGAATGACGTCATTAATGCTTTCCGCCGCTTGGCTGCGTATTTAGCTGCAGCTAAGGTGACGGGCTAATGCCAGTGGAGGAGTGAATGCCTAAATTAAATAAAACAACCGCTAAGCGCAAGCCGGTAAAACACAAGGGTGCGGCCATGCGCAAGGTAACCGCAGCCAAGGCGAAACGGTTAAAACCCAAACCTAAGGTGAGGGAAGCACCCAAACGGGCCAAACCGGCGAAGGTCATTGCGAAGCCGTCTCGCCATGCGGCATTAAAAAAATTGAAAAAATATTCGCCGCGGTCGCGGTTTTCATCGTACAGCGTAGGCGACCGGGTGCAGTTTGGGCGGATCAAGAATTGGGAGAGCGAACTCGCCCTGGAGAAGATTATCGGCATCGTCGTGGATAAGATAGACGACAAACAGCTTGGTCTAAGGTTTATCGAAGTCCGGTTTGACTTGCGCGAATACCTGCCTTTTGCCGAGCAAACCCTCAGGACGAGACGTTTTATCGTGAAGTGAGACGCAGGGTTTTTAGTCAAATTAACTCTGTATTATCAGCTGTTCTATTTACATGAGCCAAGGTGTATGGTAAATTCATATAAGATAAACGGTATGGGTGGTGTTTTATGAGGAAGTTCATTGTGCTTCCGGTGGTATGCTTGTTCATCCTCGCATTTGCCGTTCCCAGCCAAGCAGTAACCGTTGATGAAGTCGCTGAAATGGCTAAGTCGGGAGTATCGGATGACGTCATCTTGGCCCTGTTGGATGCAACGGGTTCTGCGTTCAGGCTTTCACCAGAAGATGTAGTTCTTCTGAAGAACGCCGGGGTAAGCGATATGGTAATCCTCGACATGATTGGTGGAAAGGACGAGGCGAAGGTTGACAATCAGGGAAAGGATGTTTATCTCCAACTCACTGATGAGCAATTTAAGAGCCTGTACCTTGGCGGAAATAATCCCCCGCCGCAGGACAACATAGAAGAGCTTCAACCCGCCAGGCAACCCCAATACTATCAATCACCCCGCACGAACTATGGCCAGGGCTATATTTCACGTCCCAACTACAACGTCCCATCATATTCATCGGGAGTTACAAGGACGACATATAATTATACATATCCCGGCGGTTATCAGTACGACCGCAAGATATATCGCCCCGTTTATTATTATGGAAGGCCGTCATATTATGTTTTCAACGGGACCGTATATTATCCCCCATCTTATATGAATTACTACCCTCCTTTCTCATCCCCGTATCCCCTTTATTATGAAATCCATTCTCCGTCTCGCTATTATCACGATTACTCCCATCCCCATTCACATGGGAGATTCAAATATTATGGTGACGACGACTGGTCTCTTTCGCTCGGCTTTCGCTTTTAAGTAATTATCGGTGTTTGGCGGATGGCAAGTATTGAATGCAAGTTAAGCGGCATCTAAAAATTTGATTGGTGCTATAGGGACAGGTTTTTTACTGTATAATTTATGTTGGCATAAAGAGGCCGTAATTTTATAGGAGGCAATAAATGAGAGGTATAGCAGTATTAGGGAAAACAGCCGCGATTTTCACCCTGGCCTTTCTTCTGGCCTTTGTATTCGGGTGTTCCGGCGGCGGTTCCCAGCCGGTAACTCCAGGCGAGGATAGCACTCCTCAGGTTAACGCAGAATTAAATGAAGGGCATAATATCCTTGGTTCATACATTATGTCCATCAATCCCGCGGAGATGACGGTAGAGCTCATCGTGGACCGTACAGCCACTGTGCACGCCAATGTAGCGCCATACCTTTTGGCGACGTGCCCTGACTGCATTAAAGTGGCTTTAACCGGATACAACCCTGATGAGAGGAAATTCACCATCGAGGTCGACCTGCGGAATCCCATGTTGAAAGTGGGATATGATGTCAAAGGGATAATCAAACTTGATGGTACCGGGGAATATAACCTATTGAACCCGGATTGTTATTATGGGCTTTGGAACCCCATAATAAGCCCCTTCCGTTATTTCGCGAAGGACGCCCCCAATATGCAGTTCCCACCTGCCGGGGCTTATAAGGAGACATTTGAGCTCTACATAAGCGAGACCCACTCCCCGCTCTTTAATATCCCGTTCGCCATCGATGCCCATTGGCCTGGGATTCAGGAAGACCCAATCTGGGTACGCAATATCGTTGTCGACAACAACGGCACCAATGTCACCATCACTTGTGAGGTCATAGACGCCCAGAACAATATTGAGAAGGTTTGGGCTGATACGACGGCATTTACGGGCGGCAATACGGACCTGGTGAAGATATCCGGCAATACGTATAAGGGCACATTTCCCGTCGGGAGCGCCCCCGGAGGCCTGAACAAGGTCCTTATAAGCGCAAAGAGTGTTGGAACCGCAGTGCTTATGCACAACTACGCCGATGTTTTCGTAACCGCATCGGGAGCAATACTTGAGGGAACGGTCTTCAACGCCCTTACAACGCAGAAGGCGATAGGGACAAAGCTTACCGTGACGAATGTGGTTTCAGGAGGCTTCGAGCCGTTGCCGACGGTGATAGACTCAACCGGGAACTATTACTACGACATGCAGCCCGGCAGCTACAATATTGACGTTGTGACAAACACATCCGTAATCGTTTACGATAAGATGTCTACCATTTACCCGGTTGTAATCAGCCCTGATGACCACATTGTTGTTGATTTTGGCCTTGGGCCAGCCAACCTTAATGACAACACGGAACAGATTTGTTGCATAAACGGGCAGGTTTTCAACGCCGTTACCGGTGATCCTGTACCCATCGCACAGGTCTCAATTTCGGGCGGAACCCAGACCGGAGGTACATTCCAGAACCGCGTTACCGATGCACGTGGCCACTATGTATTCTGGAAAGTACCATGTAAAGATGGTAGCCTGCAACCTATTGCCGAGTTCACTATAACATGCGTCGCCGATGGCTACCTTCCTGCCGAACGCAAACCGGTGCCTTATGGGTGGAATAAAAACACTCCCCAGGAGAATTTCTACCTGACCCCCCTGTCGGCGCAGTGTACTTGGGAGGATAGTTTTGAGAACGGCGGTTTGCCCGGCTGGACATACCAGCAGCTTCAGTGGGGTCAATTGTGGCACATGCGCCCCGATGCCGAGCTTTACAATGCCAACGTGACTATGACTGCCAGCGATGGTGGATATATTGTTACGCTTCCCCCTGATGACACGACCAATGGGCGTGTCTGGCAAACTTGGGACGGGACATGGTCGCTTTGGTACGGCCAGGAGGCTAACGGCAGCTTCATCGGTGATTGGGCAAGTAACTATCCGGGCGGCACGAGTGTCGCTCCTAATGCCGCACGCGCAATCAGTCCGGAAATCAACCTTACTTCCATACCGAAAGCAACGATTACATGGGAGCAGATCTGGGAAATTGAAGGTGTTGATCCGTCAATTCAGTATGACTACATGAGGGTCTATATTAAAGAAGTCGGCACATCCAACTGGACATTGTTTGAGCACTCCAATCCGACGACCGAACCGGTTCCGGATTTGGGCGACGGTAATGCAAAGCATCCGCAAACATCGGGTGGATTCGATATCGCCCCTGTATGGCAGGCAATAGTCCGCGTACTCTCAGACCTTGATAATCCGGATACTGCCAATATAGAGCACTATAACTTCGCAGGCAAGAAGGTGCAGCTCATGTTTGAGTTTGGGACAGTCGACCAGCTATACAACGGCTTCCGTGGCTGGTTAGTGGATGACTTGTGCATTCTCCCCGGAGCGCCTGGATAAGGATTTCTGACTCTGAACATCATCCCCCCTATCGCAGGGGGGATTTTTTTAGCCTTGTTAATTTGGCTCTAATATGTTCTCCCTCTGCTTGAACCGACAACGGGGGTAACATATCATTTCACCGATGAATAAAAGCAGGCGAGATGAAAATCCCCAAGCCGGGTTGACGGTCAAGGCTATGTGTGCCGCGATACAAGCCTCGCCTGCACTACGCAGGCCGTTGAAGCCGCATATGCCGGTCATAGTAAAAATTGGCCCTGCTGAAGCAGTTGGGGGAATTGCCCTTCTTGGTGTAGAACAATTGGGGGGTGGAGAGAGAAGCTATGCCCAATTGTCTCTTAATGAGCCGATGGACATGCAATGCCGCATGCGGTTTATTTTGCTGGATAAGTCGGGGGCTGAGGTAGTGGCTGAGGGGAAAGTACTTCTTATAGGGTTACGCAAAATCAAGACGGCTGAAACCGGTTCGTTGATTCATATTTTGGATGATTTGGCCGGTGGTGATTATGCCTCAGCTTTGCATGACCTGATTGGCTTCTTCAGCCCCAAGGGAGTAAGCGGCTCGTTCCTGAGAAAATCGCTGAGTTTGAATACACTGGAATTGGATGGCTTGCTGCAAAGGTTGACTGGCATCGTTGAAATCAAGCTCAAGAGGGATGTTATATATATGGACGAAACCGATTCAAAACAATGGGCAGACAGGATAATAAGGCTTATCAAAGAATTCCACATCGCGCACCCCCACCAGACAGGCCCGGATTTGGCATTTATTGAGGAGCATCTTAAACCGGGCCCGGCAAAGGTTGTAGTGAGGGAAATAATTACCCGCCTGGAAACCGGTAAGCTTATTGCCGAGCAAAACGGGTGCTTCCGCATGCAGGAATTTTCACCCTTGCCCGATGAACCCCTTGAGGGCGTGAAGGGGGAGGCGTACAGGTTATACCAGGAGATGGCATATTCGCCGGAAGGATTGCGCTATGTCGCGAAAACGCTGAAACAGCCGGTGAAACGGTTGTACGGCATACTGCGATATCTATGCGAGCAGGGTTACCTTGTCCGGCTCGATAAGGAGACTTTTGTTACTAAGGAAATCTTCAAAGAGGCTAAGGATATGGCTCTGGTGATGATTAAGAAGCAGGGGGATGTTGAGCTTGGGCAATTTCGCGACAGGATCGGTTCCAGCCGGCGCATCGCCGCGTTGCTTCTTGAGCGTTTCGATAAGAAAGGGTGGACGGAGCGTAGCGGGGATAAGAGGACGCTTGGGCCGAAAGCGGCGGCAAGCGGCAGCACATAACACAGGCTGGCGAATATTAAGGCCGGTCAGCCCCCCCTTGGTCCCCCCCACTCGAAGACTCGTGGGGGGGAGATTGTTCTGTACTTTTCAGGTAACCAAAGTGTTACTCTTGATTTTGGCCAAAGTCGAATTACCCCGGCGTGTTGTCCAACCCATGACTTTTCTTATAATCGTTTCATTAACAATATCAGATAGATAATTTTCATAATTTTTGGCTGAACCCTTGTGAGCGGGTAAAAGTCATGATATATAGAAAGTGGTCCTTCATTTCCCTCCCGTTAAAACCAGCAAGAAAGCAGGCTCTCGCGGAAGTTGCTGATGTGACGCGTACAGCGTCGTTAACATAGCGGAGGTTCTGCAAAGAGCGATAATGTAGCCTGGTTTTATTAGCAAGGTCACCCCGAAGCTCATATCCGATAGCAAAATCCATCTTAACTTATCCTGATGATTGAAGCAGCCTTGAAGCCGTTTTGGTCAGAAGGAGGTAAAAGCGATGAGGCGCAAGAAGATAATCTACCTGGTGGAAGAGGATGTCAAGTACTACCAGGACAAGTTCAACAAGTGTGGCGACGGTGCCTCGGCTTTGCACGACCCCCATTTCATCGAGGAGTTCTGCCGCCACGCCGATTTTATCGAGAAGGAATTTTCATACCGCTTGTATGTCGGTAATTTCCCCCAGGTCTTTTTAACCCGGTTGGTACGAATTTAATCTTTGCGTTCGTACCTGCCTGTCACGATCGAACCCCGCGGGTTTGAGGGATATTTTTGCCAAACCCGCGGGGATTAATTTTTGGAGCGCGGGCTTCCAGCCCGCATGCGGGCAAGGATGCCCGCGCTCCAAGGGGAGATATATTGACATATAAGGGATATCCTATATGAAAAGGCTACGGCGGGCCTTCGAAGACTCGGCAGGCCGTGCCATCCGGGGATTGTTATATCGATAGCACTATTCCCAACCTCCCCATTATCTACATCCCCATTCCTAACATAATCATTTCCTGCATGCCCATTACCTACTTCAGCATTCCCTATTTCACTATTCCTTACTTCCCCATTAACCCTACTTTTCAACTTCTATCAACTTGAGTTTTTCCTCTTTGCCCCTGCCCAAGGTTTTGTTGAAATCAGGTGAGTTGAATTCCCAGTTATCCCACCGGCCCCATAGCGCCGTTTTGAAAAATGGCATGATACATATTTCCCCGTAGCCGTATGCAGGCAGCATTTTGCCATCACGTTCCTTATAGTAAAACTCGCCCGAACCGTGGCCTTGCCAGTAGCCATCGTCAAAATATGATTCCACCCTGCACAGGTATCCCGCCTCGGCATCGAATTCATAAATAGAATATTTTATGAACTCCTTCTTGAAGTCCTTCGTAACCAAGCGCACCCTGTGTGTCGGCCTGCCGTTCATCTCCCCCTGGCCAAGGTATATCAGGTCATAGTTGTCCATTACTTCGGGGATATCAAGCTGTCCCCCCGGCAACGGAAGCAGGTTCGTATAAGTGGTGACCCCCGGCTCACTGCAGGCTATGAGAATTCCCATGATTTTAAGCTGATACCATCCCGGCACCTGGTAGAAGTAGTGCGCGATAATGGGGCTGAAAGGGGCCTTGGAATCAACCACGCCGGTTTTCAAGTCCTCTAAGCTGAGGACTTGTGCCGGATCGCGGAATAATTTCAGGTCGACGGCGATATTCTCGATCCCCTGGTCGCTGAAGAAAGCATCGGCGCGGTCAATAATGGCCAAAAGCTCCTCTTGCGAGATCTCCGGGACATTAAGCGGGGCTTGCTTGGGGATTTCGCGGGGTTCCAACTCGACATTCTCCCCGGCAAATGATGGCGGAATGGTTAAGGTCAGGAACATTAAGATGGTTATGAATAGTGTATTACGCATATATTTCCTCATCAATCGTCAAGTTATAAAGTGTAGGGGCGCACCTGCGTGTGCGCCCTGTGCAGGGCAGACACGCAGGTCTGCCCCTACAGTTAAATCGATCAGACAATGCACGGTTTATACCTGCAATGCATTAATCCCCCTGGTCCCTGTAATCGTCATTGTCACCATATCTCACCCCTTTCCCCTTCCCTTCACCCGGCCCGGCCGGATAATACCATCTGTCTATGAATCCCTTGCCTATCGCCAAGAGGAGGAACAACACGAATGATAATGCCGATACCTTCACTCCATTGTCAAATGATGCCGGCTTGAAGTTGAATTCAATTTCGTGATTGCCGGGGTTGTCAAGCACCAAGCCGCGGAAATAGAAATTCGTCTTGAGTATCTCGGCATCCTTGCCGTCCACCTTGGCGCGCCATCCGGGATAATAGCTGTCGGCTAAGACAAATACACCCGGCCGGTCGATTTTGACATCCACCTTAATCCTGTCGGGTTCGACAACTTTGGGGACGATATTATATGAAATCCCGGCGCTATCAGGAAATGTCTGGATGCCTGACGAACGCGGCAGGATTATGCTGCCCTCGAAATCGAACTTCCCTATGGAATTCGCCAACGTAAGAAGGTCACTTGGATTTGAATAATCGATGTTATAGACCTTCGCCGGATGCACGACAAACGCCCTCGGCAGGGCCATTTTATTACGGTAGATAAGGACATCGCCGTCATACACCTTCTCGAACCGCTCCCCCTCTGGAAGCTCGACGCTGCTTATGACGTAATCGACGGCCATGATGTCGATGAGCAAGTGGAGCCTGCGGCCGTTGGTAAGGTGGCTCGGGATGCTCATCCCCGAAGCGACATCGGATAGCTGCTTGATAACCTCCCCCTCAAGCAGGTAGAAGTCCTCGGTGAAAAGGCTGGCGAAGCCGCCTGCGTCGTAGAGCCCGAAGTATGCCGCCATGTTTGGCGTGACAATCTCCCTGAAGCGGAAGTATTCCTCACTCGAGCCCCATCCCCCCTGGTACCAGGTGAGGAACTTGTCATTATCCGATGAGGTGAACTTTTTGCCCGATACCTTTTCAGCTTGATATAGTTTACCATATGAATAAATACGCGCGTTGGGATTCTTGCCTTTTACAAATTCCACCGATTTAGGCGGCGTGGCAAGGAACTCACCACTGATGAGCCGGCAGTTGTGGTTCTGGCTGCTTACAAGGGCAAGGTCGAGGCAGTTGAATATGAGGAATAGCAGCACCAATCCCCGTCCTCCCGTTGCGCGCCCGAAGAGGAGGTTGATGAGCGGTATAGCCATGGCAAAGGCGATGAAATAGAGTATCGCAGCGGGGATGCTGTTCCGCCACGCTTCATATTGCGCGTAATTCGTTTCGTTGATATTGACGCCAAGCGGGGCGGCGAGGGTGGCAGACATAAGCGTATCGAATGCGCTGCTGCCTGTTTTCCCCAACCACGGGAGAAGGCCGATTATTGCGACGAATATGAGGATAAGCATCGCGAAGAGATAAATGCCGCTGGATTTGTAAGGGGTTGTTTTCTTATGCTTATCATTTTCATAATCGACGTCCGCTTCAGGTTTATTGTTATTTTCCTCATCCGAGGAGATGATGCGGTCGGCGCCGAATCCCGCCAAAAGAGCGGCGCAGAAGACGAAGACCATCAGGAAACGGTCAGGGGCGCGGAATTTGTCGAAGAACGGTATGTTGTAATAAACGAAATCAAACAATTTTCCCACCGGGCCGAGTGAAAGTATGATGAAGACGGCCGCGATGAGCCAGAAGATGCCGCTTCGGCGGCTACTAAGCGCATATAACGCGAGGGCAAGGCCGATGATGCCGATGTAAGCAAAGAAGTTCGGCGCCTGGGGAACGCCCGGTAACGCCGTATCCTTGCCGGGATCGCCATAATATGCCGGAATAGCTATATCAATTAAATGTTGAGCGGGGAATGAATATGATGACGCCGTTTCATAACTCGCTTCCACTCCCCGCTGCGCGATATTCGTCAATTCCTGTGTCGGCCATAGCTGGAAGGCATAGAAGCCGACCGCGAATCCGAGGGCCAAAATAATTTTCGCTATCCTGATAAATGTCCCGATGAATTTCCCTTTGGCCAATGACGCCAATACAACATAAACCACATCGATTGCCAACAGCAGGACCGTGATTCCTGTGACCTGGAGGCTTCCGCCCATCATCTGGAAAACAATCGAGAGGGCCATGAGGAATGTCCATTTCAAGCCGCTTTCGAGGAGGCTTCGGCGTGAGAAATAGAAGATTATCGGTATCCATACTGCGGAACGGAATATGGTGAAATTAATTATTAGTGAGCAAAATAATCCCGAGAACGCGAACGCCGTCCCGGCAAACAGCGCCGCGAGCGGCTTCTGGCCGAGGTAACGGGCAAGGATGTACATGAAGAGCCCGGCCAAGAAGAAGTGGATGAGCGCATCGAGGGTGAACGCATGCGATGCAGGCAGTAAATAGTATGCAAGGCGTGTGGGGGGATAAAATACCGCCCCCTGGCTTTCGGCGAAAAGCGGGAAGCCGCAGAAGAAACGGTCGGTCCACAGCGGCATTTTCCCCTGGGCCAACTGCTCGGCGTTGATGGCCTGGTAGGGGTTGTATACGGTCATTACATCGCCGCCGAAAAAAACCTTGGCCCCGGTGACAGCCGGCAGGAAGAAGAGCAGCACCAACACGAAGATGATCAGGACGTTCAGGATATCGCTCGCGGTGAAGCGCGAAGCGTCCTCTTGTTCTTCGCGTTGTTTGCCGCGGTTCCGTATGTATTTGTTTTTTCCTTTTTTGGCCATTTAATTTCACCCATCAATAAACCGCATATCACGGCATACGCCGCCCCCGCTACGCGGGGGATAGATATGCGGTACCCATTCAACCTTACTCTTTCAACAGCCCACGGGCCTGATTTCCGGACCAGGACCGTCCCCAATTTTTGACATCAATCTTTAAAACGTACTATTGTCGCCCCTACCCCGCCCTCCTCCGGGGTTCCGGAGCGGAATGATTCCACTACATCGTGTCTTTTCAGATGGTCCCTCACGGCCCGGCGTAACTGCCCGGAGCCTATACCATGCACAATACGCACCTCTTTCTGCTTCGCGAAGTATGCCGAATCGAGGTATTCATCGAGCTTCCTCAATCCCTCCTCCACCCTCTCACCGTGAAGGTCAAGCCATGGAAGTACTTGCGGCGCAAACGGGGTTGATGTCTTTGCGGCTTTCGATTCGGGTTTGGTCTCGAGCATTTTTCGAAGGCCCGATGCTTCCACAGTAAGCTTCAATGCATCCACAGCCACTTTTAATTGGCCTTTACGCCCTTCCTCAAGGACAACCCCTTCTTTCTTCAAATCGATGAGCCATACGCGGTCACCGGCTTGAATAGGCTCACTGGAAGATGCCGGTTCGGGTTGTATTTCTACCTTCGCGGGAATTTGCAGCAGCTTGCGGACCCGCTGTATTTTCATGAGGCCGTCTTCTATTTTTTTCAGCTCGGTATTAGCCTCGGACTTTTGCGCGGTTTGTTTGAGGATGCTATCCCTCTGCTTGATGGCCTTTTCGACGACTTCCGATGCATGTTGATAAGCCGATTCGACACCCTGAATCACATCAGTGGTGACGGCACGTTCCAGCGCGACCAACTTGGTGCGTTCATCATCAACGGCTTTAAGCTCCTGCTCCATGCCCTCGATTTTTGTTTTGAGCTGGTCGCGCTTTATCTGGAGCATTGCAATATCTATTTCGAGCAAATCGGTACCCCGTCCCACGATTTCCCTTGCCCTTTTCACAAGCCGTGAATCAAGTCCGAAACGCTCGCTCATCAGCAGTGCATAGGAAGCTCCAAGGCTGTCGAGCTTCAATTTATACAGGGGCTGCACTTTTTCCAAATCAAACTCTGCGCTTGCGGCGGATAGCTCGCGGCCACGTTCCATGGTAAGGTTCTTCAATGCAGGCAGATGTGTAGTGATGGCGAAGAAAGCTCCCTTATCAATGAGAAATTCGATTACTGCCAAAGCCAACGCCGACCCTTCCTGGGGGTCGGTGGAACGTCCTATCTCATCGAGGAGCACCAATGCGGGCATATCGCGCGATTCGCGCTCAAGCACGCGTACCATCCCCTTGAGGAATTCAATATGCGCAGAAAATGACGAGAGGCTCAAGTCGATATTCTGCCGGTCGCCTATTTCGGCAAGTACCGACCCGAATATCGGGAAACGGGTTCCATCCATTGCCGGTACATGCAACCCGGATTGTTTCAGCAGCGCGCATAGGCCAATTGATTTGAGCGCGATGGTTTTCCCGCCGGCGTTCGGGCCGGTGATAATCAACCCGCGCCGTCCTGAGATGGCAATATCGACCGGAACCACTTCCCCTTTCAGGAACGGGTGTCTGACGCCGCGTATCATCACGTCGTCAGCCCGATCCGCCGCGACGCCGTCCCAGTCGTGGGAGAGCCTTCCCTTGGCGAATATAAAATCGAGCCGCATCCCCATTTCCAACGATGTTTTCATCTCGGCGGCCACATCACCGATGGCCACGCTCAATTCGTAGAGGATTCGTTCAATCTCCGCGGCTTCTTCGCCCTTAAGACGTTGCAGGTGGTTGTTTTTGTCAACCATATCAAGCGGTTCCACGAAAAACGTCTGATGCGTTTCGCTTACCGACTGGATGACGAGCTTCTCATCACGCAAGTGCTCGCTGCGGAACGGCAGGACATAGCGGTCGTTGCGCATGGTGAAGTTGTCCTCGCGGAGATAGCCCTTGCGGCCGTAGTGCTGAATAAGCTTGCCAAGGCGTTGTTCAATATCATTTCGTGCTTCTTCGAGGGCTTTTCTTATTTTGCGCAGTTCCGGTGATGCGGAATCGAGGATCCATCCTTCAGGATGAATGCATCGGCTTATATGCTCCTCGAGCTGGGGGAAATACACAATCTGCCCGGCCAAATATTTGAGCAATGGATATTCGCGCTCGGAGTTGATGATTGTACCCGATGCCAACCTGAGAAGGCGTGTTGTCCTGCCAGTGGCGAGTATTTCCTCGATGGTCAGAATACTGCCCTTTGATGCCCTCAGGAGTATGGGCCTCAGGTCATCCATCTGTGAAAAATATGGCGCGGCACGCTCCCTGTCGATAAAACGCCTTGCTTCGTCGGTTTCATCCAAACTTGCCCGTATCTCATCTGCGTCTGTCAATGGGACAAGGGATTCGGCGAGGGGATAACTTATTTCGGATTGCATGCGGCGTATCAGTTCCTCGCGTACGCGCTTGTAATCAAGCGCCTCGAAACTAAACCGCTCATCTATGCTCAGGTTTCCGCTTACTATTTTCCCTTGTCCATGCATATAAGAATGACAAACCCATGCGCGCACCTTAACAAGCATAAAGCAGCGCAATTTTACCTTGTGAGCCTATATCTTAATATCATTTAATCAGCCTTAATAATGGCTATATATTAATAGCATACATTAAATTGGGGGTTTAAGAAGCAGGGTCCTTGCGGGTGTTTCAAATTATAGTATTTAATAATCTGGGAACGCCGACTTTCAAGTCGGCATGCCGGTCTGAAGACCGGCGCTCCAAGTCAAATCATCTCTTCGACACGCACGGATGGTTCGCGATGTAATACCGCAGCAGCTTATCGGAGCCCTGCTGGATGCCTATGCGCGCTGATGTCACAATCTTGGGTTTATTTTTTTTGAGGCATGGGTCGAGGAATACCCTTATGTGTCCCGTCAGCAAATCCGTGCCGTCATCATCGCGTGTAATCCCGAGCGCTCTTGTCAGCTTGCCCGGTCCGTTGGCGAGGTTTTCAAGGGTGGTTATGCCGGGACGGTTACGGAACATGACATCGATTCCCGCAATTGGCTCAATTGCCCTGATGAGCACTGCGGTGCCTTTCCCCTCCGGGCCCGTGACAATATTCAGGCAATGGTGAACGCCATAAATAAAATAAACGTAAACAATTCCCCCTTGCCTGAACATAGTCTTGTTTCGTTCTGTAAGCCCCCTTGCGGCGTGGCATGCCGGGTCATTGCGGAAAAGGTAAGCTTCTGTCTCAACTATGCGCCCGCCGATGCGCCCATCTCTTTTTTCCACATATAAGAAATGCCCCAAAAGGTCTTTTGCCACTTCGGTTGTATCCCGCAGGAAAAATTTCCGTTCCGGTATGATGACACCTTTGGGAGGTTTCATTTCAGGAGTGAGAGCTTATGCTTAAGGTCGTTAACAGGGTCAATTTTCGTGGGGTCATGACGCCGCATCAATGCAAGATACACGCTCACATAATCCCCCATCTGCACAAGGCTAAGGGCCCTTGCCAACGGATAATCGCCGGTGGAGCGTATCAGGAAAAATTCCCGTACTTTCCCAGTGAGCATCTCGTTCGTGAGTTCGCCCCGCAGGGCGTTGCGCGGATGCTCCTCGCGGTCTTTCAGGCATACGAGGGTGGTACGCCCCGACCATTCCCATCCGCTTACGAGCGGGACGATTTCGTTGTGATCGAGTTCAGGGAAAGATGCCACATGGCACAGGGCTTTCCCATTTTCGTTTATCTGCGTCTGCCATCGCTTTGCCACCGGCTGCGTAAATTCACTCTCCGCGAAAATAACCGGCAGGTTATCGGCAAAGGACGCGGCAACGCGTTTGGCCAGATTTTTTTCTTTCTCAAGGAAAAAGTTGAATTTACGTTTGCCCCGTTTAAGCTCCACAAGGGCATCGTTCAAATCTATTTGAAGGGCTTCTTTCACATTCGGGTTGCTATAGGCAAAAGGTTTCAGGAATGCGCAAAGGAGGTAACCTAAAGCAGCTCGTGGTGCCAAGCATCCTTCCCTGACAGGGATATGCAGCATACCCTTCCAGTCCGCGAGTTCCTTAAGGCTGCCGCCTGAGGATATGGCTATGGTTTTAGCGCCGTGGTTTACCGCCTGCATATAGCCCCAGAGAGTCTCTTCCGTGTTCCCCGAGTAACTTATGGAGATGACCAAAGTCCGCGGGTTTGTATATGGGGGAAGGTTATAATTCCTTACGACACAGAAAGGTTTGCGTACAAACCCCCGTAAAGCCAACCATCCAATGTCCCCCGTGATTGCGCTTCCCCCCATACCATTGACAACAATATTGTCAATATCCTCGTCAAGGTCAAAATCCAAGCTCAACGGTTCTTCTAAAGAAATTAACCCCTCTTCAATTTGCTGGTCCCACTCATCGACCACGCGCATCATTCCGCTTGGGTCAAATTCGAAGATCCGCTTTGAATCTAAGATTTCATCACGCCTTTGATATGAGTCCGATTGCATTGTAGAACCCTGCTAATAGTAATAATAATCAAAAAGTGTAGATTATACCTGATTTCTGCTTAAAGTCTACCGATGTTAAAATTTATTTTTACGCAGGTAAGTCCTGTTATAATCTCTTTAAATGATTAGATACCATTTTATCAGAATTAAATTAACGCAACTACGACCCCGGTGACGATAAGCACGACGGTAAAAACAATCGTAATGAGCATCTCGGTCTTGTTCAGTTTTATTTTTTTAATGTTCCATAGGATGAAACCAAGGCCGATGAAGGGTAAGGCAGGTATACCTATTTGAAGAAAAATGCTTACAATAAGTGCGCAATAGCCCCAGAGGGCTAAAAGCGGGATATTAGCCCGAGGTAACTCCATTCTTATCACCGAACCGGCGAGTATTGCGAAAAACGCCAAGTCACCTACCCCAAGCATCAATCCAAGCCCTTGTCCAGGTTGGGGGTAACGCAATATCAGGAATGATGTATATGGAGGGAGATGGGTTAATCCCGCGGTGACATATTCCATGTGTTCGGTAAGCTGCTTAACCACGACGGATGAAGGCCCTTTGGCTACGGATATTATATCGACCCCGGCGGCGATGATGCATACCGGCAGAAGGTGCCCGGGCTTTTCAATCTCGGTTGAAAGCCATAAGCCAAAAGTTGTTGCCGCGGATACAAGTGCGAAGATATTGAAAACAAGCAAGCCTTCAAACTGGTTATATGTCGCCCTTGAGGTTATAGCCGTCAATGCGAATATGATCAGTGAGATGAAACAAGCTGCAAGTAATCTCCATGGTGTATAGACCCGTTGGGCGATTTCGGCCATTGCCGGCAGGAGTGTGAAAAATGCGATACCGCCTGCTGCCAGGCTTGAGAGGATAAGCAGGGGATACGGCATGTTATCAAGAGCCGGAATGAAGCGCCCGGCTTGCCAAAGAACGAGGAAGGTCAAAAGCCATACAGCGCTCCAGCGGCGAAAACCGGTTGCCCTTGCCGTGTTTACGAATATACCTCCACCGTGCCAAGGTCGCTACGGAACCTGAACGCGAACCCAAGGGCTATACATATCCTGTTCAAGGGATAGAGTTTCGCCCCGTATGGGTCTATTTTAATTTCCAATGGCGGGTCATTTTCCGATGAGGGAAACCATTCCAATGGCCCACCCGTAAAAGAAATGAGCATTCCATCCGCGCTGAACATGAGTGTATCCTGGTATTCGACGATCCTTATACCGAGCTTTTTGAGAAATCCAGCATCCTGGTATATTTCACCATATTCTATTGTTGCGGGTTTTGTCGAAGTGATTGTTTTTCCATCAAGGCTGTACTTAAGCTGGTCTTCATCGAGGATGCGCACAAGCCCATCGATCCCGACTGTAACAAACTCGGTTCTGCCGTCGCCATCTACATCGCCCGCAGCTACATCGCGGTGTGCCGCAATGCTGCACCATCCACCCGGCTTAACCTCATCTCCCGCTTCATGCCAGAAGCGCATTTTAAGGTGTCCCACATCATCGAGCGCCCCGAAACCGAGGGCGATAATTTTTCCGCCGGCGCCTATTGCGGATAATGCGATCGATTCTTCCTCGGGATTATAACCGTCAAGTGGGAACGATGAGAGCGTTTTGCCGTCCATGGTTGTAACTTCAAGTATGTATTGCTTGCTCAACCTCTTTTTAGCATTCGGCTCATTGCCGGTAATAATCAACAAATTTGCATCGCTGGACCCTTGCTGGAGCACTATGGCCGGCATTGCGACAACGGGGGAGTTTACGCCCAATGCCGGGCGAGTGAGTGTAGATTCATCACCGAGGATAAATGTCTCCACAATAAATTTGTAACCGGAGACCATGGACAATTTTAAAAACTCGTATTCCGCAGGGCTTGGTGAGATAATCACCCCTTCTGCGAGGTAGCCTTCAGATGGCACGCCCCATGATGAGGTCTCACCGAAGACATAGCCTTTGTAGCTGTACATATGCAACTGGTTCTTGGAATCGAGGGCGAAGACTCTGCTTGACCGCTGGTCACTTTCCAGTAAACCAAGCCACTTGACCGCCCCCATTTCCGTGTCAAGGGGGTCGCTTATCCAGAGTTCGTCAAAAACGTGATTGTGTAAGGCGAATATGTGGAACGAACCGTAATCGTCAGAGATGATTATGTCGTCGCGACCGTCCGAGTCGAAATCACCGACTGCCAACTTGGCGGAATATATTGAATCGCCAAGGTTGAAATCACCAGCATATTCGACAACCATATCGCCCGCCAAAGCGGGGTATGGGATTGTGAGAAATAGAACAAGTCCGATTACAACATAGGGCTTAAGCATCCGCCTTAAATATAATGTTAACCTGCCTCCAATTCAAGGACAAAATATCCAACCTGTCGCAGGTTAAAATGGGGAAAAATGGGGACGGGGGTGATTTTTCCCTTAGAATTAGGGACGGGGGTGATTTTTCTCCCAGTAGTCATGCGGGTTAGCGGGGGGCATTTCGGGAAAATCACCCCCGTCCCCATTTTTCTGTTTTTAGTACAAGAATTTGATGTATTCCTTGACATTTATATTGTATAGTATATTTTTAAGTCTTATTAAGAGTCCAGGGCCGTGTGGGGGGCGGTGAATGTCGCCCCTGAGTTGACATGAAAGGGTAAAGCATAGTGGCCCAAATGCGCTTCCTCATCGGGCTCGATCAACTGAGCCTGGGTTCCCGTACCAATTGCGACCTCTTGGATTCAAAGGGTATGGTCGCCGTACCTGAGGGTACACCGGTTTCGCCGGACCTTCTGCTCAACCTTAAGTCACGTTCCATAAAAGGGTTGTTTGCCGTGCAGGAGGCGTTTCTCCAGCCCCCTCTTCCACCACCGGTTGTGGATAAAAAATCCCTCGGGCCGGTTATCAGGGAGATGCAGCTGCGCGCGAACATCGATCTCCCGGTTGATGAAAGCGATTTCAGGGAAGCTGTCGCCCTGACGCGAGAGGTCCTGTATGCGGCACGGATGGGGTTGCCGATAGATTATGGTTCTGTTGTTGATTTTACCCGGCACATACATTGGGCGATGCGCAAACGTAACTTCCACCTCTACAAAAATCCTGGCAGGGCTGAGGTGGGCGAGTATCTTCTCAATCATTCGATTAATGCAATGTTCGCTGCGTTGGCGATGTCGTTCAAGCTTGAGTTCAGTGATGATGATGCGAGGAGGTTGGCGATGGGGGCACTGCTGCATGATATCGGGAAGGTGAAGATAGACTCGGCGATACTGCAGAAGCCGGCGGCCCTGACTAATGAGGAATTCGACCAGGTGCGGAAACACCCGTTTTTTGGGCTTAAGGTCATCATGCGGGGGTTGGATATGGGGGACCAAGTGTGCCGGTTGGTATTGCACCACCATGAGCGCTTTGACGGGAAGGGGTACCCTATGAAGCTCGGGCGCGATGCCATCTCCTGCGGCGGACGTATCATGGCCATTATTGATGCATACGACGCGATGACGAGCGAGAGGACATATGCCGCAAGGCTGACGCCGCATAGAGCCATGAAAGAGATAATAGCCGGATCAGGTACTCAGTTTGACCCCGGTTATACCAAGGAGTTTCTTTCCATAACCGGGGCTTACCCTAACGGCAGCGTGGTGGAACTCAACACTGGTGAGATAGGGGTTGTTACAGGGCAAACGCCGGGTAATATCATTTCACCAAAAGTGGAATTATTCTTCGGCCCGTCGCACAGGCCCCTGCCAAGGACGCGCGAAATTGACATCGCTGCAGATTCCGCCAGGTTCATAAAGAGTGATGTTCAGGAATATGTTAATTGAGTGCGGCTGAGAGAATCTGCGTTGCTTCGGGATGAATTTCCGGCATTTTCGCATCTAAGGTATTGTACTGGAAAGGATCGTTTATAAGGGGAAAATAGGGGATTATACCTGGGCCTTATCCATCCCCCAAAACTTAAACGAGAAATGGCGGGGGATTTTAGTTTTGGATTATTGCGGATAAGGAGAGTATTGATGGCGAGAAGTCACACCATTTATTGGTGGGTGTTGAGGTCGGATTAGGATGTTCAGCAGCCGGGGGATAATACTAAGTATCGTATTTATATTCACTTACGCCCTGGTTTTCTGGGGTATAGGGGTGGGCAAGACTTTTTTTGGCTGGTGGGTATGGGGCCTTGTGACGGGGGCGATTGCAGGTTTTATCCTTTTGATAATTGCTTACAGGTATTCAACCGGTATCCTTTTCCATGTAACAAGGGCCATTCCTTTGAAATCGGGAAAATATCCGTATGTGGCTGACGCATTAAAAGCCTTCAGCGGCAAGTACAATTTACCTATTCCGAAGGTTTATTGCAGCAAGGACATACTTCCTGATTTTTACGTATTCGGGAAATCATTTGAGAGATGTATCTTCGTCTTTACAGAGGGTTTCCTCGATGAGGGCCGTCCCGAGCATATACGAGCGGCCTTGGCCTGGACAATGGTTTCGGCGAACCGGGGGTCGCTCCAAATGCGGACATTGGGCAGCGTGATGGCTTATATATTTATGTACCCCGCGAAGATAGCGGATTTTATCTCAAGGGGAACTGAGGGACGGTATAACCTGCTTAATTTGATCCTTCTTTTGCCTTTAGCCCCTGTGGCTGCGTTGTTTGTCCATTTGGCTTTAGGCGGGAAAAATGAAATTTATGCGACAGACGAAAGGACCACTGAAATAACAGGCGATCAAGGCTATTTGGGTGTTACGCTCATCGAGATAAGCAAGAAGATATCCGACTTTGCAATTGACACTGACCTTGCTTTGATCCCCCTGTTCATTGTTCCGCCGAGATGTTCGAACTTTTATTTCAGCCTCTTCAGGCCGTTCCCGCCGATTGCGAAACGCATAAACAGGCTTATTAAGCAGAGGGAGCATAAACGTAAGGAACTGGAGAAGCAGCTTCAGGGAAACAGTGGTTCACTCAAGCTTTGAAGCATCATCTTTTACTTTTTTTGCCATACACTCACGGCATAGGCCATAAATTTGAAGCGAATGCCTCCTCGGATGGAATCCATAATGGTCGCAGACATCATCCTGAAGGCGTTCTATTTCTTCAACACGGAATTCAATGACTTTCCCGCATTCGTCGCAAAACAGATGGTCATGGTGTTCAAGCCCCAGCGATTTTTCATAATGGCGGCGCTTATCGGTCTGCCTTATTTTTTTTACCAACCCGCATTCTTCAAGTACTTCCAGGGTCCGATATATAGTCGCCCTGCTGACCGATTCCGATGATGCCTGCAATCTCTGGACAAGGTCCTCGGCGTCGAAGTGTATGGATGTCGAATAGACTTCGCGGCATATCCGGTCGCGCTCGGGTGTCACCCTTAACCCCTTGCGCCTGAGATATTGGTGAAATTCATTGCAGACACTTTCTATGTCGGTTTTGTCGTCGCTTTCATTTTTCTTCTTTTCATCCATTGAGCGCATGTCGTCTAAAAAGCTCTAATAGAATAACGCACAGCCCCAGCGCTGTGGGTCTGTTGAAAAAGTACTTGAGACCGGGTGGCGCACATCTATTGATGTGCGCGATACCCCTGGAAATCGCATATCAAGGCATACGCCGCAACCGCTACGCGGTTGATAGATATGCGCTACCCATTCAAACCCACTTTTTCAACAGCCCCACCGTCCCCTATTGTCCACCTGACTTTCATATTTATTGAGAGTCATTTTGTTAGAGATTCCAAATTATGATGCATTATATTTTATGTCTACCTTATCGTTTATAAATCGAGGAGCACTTTCCCCTCGTTGTCAATGAGGAGCCAATCTTCCTCCGGGACGAAAACTCCCATCTCCATTCCCGGGTAAACCAACTTGTTTGCCGGAAGGAACGCACACCACTCATAGACTCCGAAATCAAAATAAGCAAATGCTCCAAAACCCAGGTAATCAACACGTGAAAGATGAACGATGTTTCTGCCCCTGCGCTGGACTTCATCGGGACGTATGAGCTGGACACGTTCCGGGCGTGCGGCCATAAACTGGTGCATGCCCACCCTGGCGCGGAAATAATCCCTCAATCTTGCCGGCAGGTTGAAATACTGGTCTTTATTTTCGACAAACAGGAACGGGCTTTCCTCGGTGATAATCCCCTCGAACGTATTCAATTTCGGGAATGTGAAATCCTGGGCAACCTCAAGCCTTTCCGGGGAATTGATGATATCGCGCGGGGAGCCTTGCTGGATGATAGCGCCATCATGCAGATATGCTATCTGGTCAGCCAATGTAAGTGCGCTGAAACCGTCGTCGGTGATTGCGAGGACTGTCAACCCCATTTGGCGCGAACGGATTTTAATCGCGGATAGAAGGGAATAAAGCTCAAACCCCAAGGAACATGCACCGGTGAGATAGCAAAGAATAAGTTGGGGAGAGGACATTGTTGCCTTGGCGAACGACAGCCTCAGCTTTTCACCTTCGCCAAGATCCTCGGGATATTCGCCGGCGGATTCAATAAGGTTGAAATCATCAAGGGTTGCATCAACTCGCGCCACAATCTCGAAGTCGGATATGCCAGCTGTCTTGAGGGGAAGCGCGAGGTTGTCAGCCGCGCGAAGGTGGTCATATAAGCCGATTTGGAAACCACAAGCTGCAATACCGGTCCGGCCGCGATGAGTTGTGTCGATGACATTCCCGCCCAAAAAGATACGCCCCTCGTAGCTTCCGCCAAGGCCTGTAATTGCATCGGCGACGGCATTAAGCCCTTGCACGTCCCTTGCGAATAAGCAGCCTATCGCACCCTTGTCCAGCTGCAGGTCGATGGTCGCCACATAGCCATCGCCCGAGCTTGAAACCCTCAACCTATCTAATTCCAAATGGGCCATATCAATCCCCAATTGATTATAGCATGACCTTGGGGAAGTATGAAAAATGTGGACGGGGCCTGCCGAAAAAGTCCGTGGCAGCGGCAATAGCTACCAGGGTTATATACGCTTTTTGGGAAATCACACCTGTCCTCATTTTTGGCACTATTTTGCGATACCTATAAGCGAATCGCGAATTTTCCCCGAATCGGCTTCGACGATATCATGCAGGCTGTTGCCGTGACTGTCCATGGTCACTACGGTAGGAAAATCTTCGACATCGAGTACCCACATTGCTTCGGGCACTCCGAACTCGAGCTTGTAAACCCCCTTGACTTTCTTGACCCTGTGCCCAAGCTCTGCGGCGAGGCCGCCGATGGCGTGGAGATATACGGCTCCATATTCCTTGCATGCGGCTAATGTTCCGGCACCCATACCGCCCTTGCCGATGATTCCTTTCACTTGGTAGTGGCGTATTACTTCGGGCGTGAAGGGTTCCTCGCGTATGGATGTCGTCGGGCCTGCGGCGACGAAGAAATAACCGCCCTTCTTGTCCTTGCCCACAATCGGACCGCAGTGGTAGATGCAACCGTCTTTCAGAGCATCGGCGATCTCTGTCGGATGATTTTCGACCATCCATTTGTGGGCGGCATCGCGTCCGGTGACCATTATGCCGGAGATGAGTACCTCGTCGCCGACCTTCAGGTTGCGTATCTCGCTTTCGGAAACCGGGAATTTTATTTTTATGGCAGCCATTTCAGACCTCCATATCATTCGGGTTAAATTTTGCTTTCTTAATATTACCAATCATAATAGTTGATTTTGCCGTCGGGATGCAGCACCATACGCTTGCGCCGAGCCGACCAGCAGATGTAGGCGATGCTGACGAAGTAACACGCGGGGAGGCGCATGCGGTATCCGGCCTTGACGCCGAGGACGGTAGTATTGCCGCCGAAGCCCATCGGGCCGATGCCCAGCTTATTCAAATCGCGGAACAAATCCTCTTCGAGCTTGGCCAACTTGGGGTCTTTGTTGATGTCATGCAGCGGGCGAAGAAGTTGCTCCTTTGCGCATTCATAGCCGGATGGCCTGTCGCCACCGATGCCGATGCCGATGATGCCGGGTGCGCAGCCTTTACCCTGGGCTTTCCAGACGGCGTCAACAACGACATTATAAACCCCCTTCAAATCGCGTCCGGCTTTAAGCCCGGTGTCAGGGAGTTTATACTGCGCGCTGACATTCTCGCTGCCGCCGCCTTTGAGCATGAGACGAGCCTGGATGTAATCCTTATCCCATTGATGAAGATGTAGCTGCGGCAGGCCGGGGCCAAGGTTGTTGCCCGGATTTTTCCCGGTGATGGGGTCTACCGAATTGGGCCTGAGAAAGGTCTTCTTCGTAGCTTCGGCAATCGCTTTCTCAATCGTGAGTATCAGGTCTTTGTGTATGATTGACAAGGGCACATCGATGTGAAATATGAGCGTGCCGGTATCCTGGCAGAGTGGTATCGATGTGCGGCCTGAAAGCTTGATGTCCTCGAGGATGGCATCCATCGTGCTCCTGGCCGGGCTGCCGGGCTTCTCGCTGTCGCGACCGGTTTCGATGGCCTTGACGACATCTTTCGGCATTATCGTCGAGGTGCGCCTTATCAGCTCGAGGAAGTGTCCTTGCAGATTATCGAATTTCTTTTTGGCCATAACGCATTACCTCGCATGTACTGGGTCACTGATGGGGTATGATAATACCGGCGTAGGACAAATTCCAAGGTTTCAGGTTGAATTTGTAATATTTTTCACAAAATCGGTTAGCGCCAAAGTTGGGGCTAAGCATACTACATTATTAGCAACAATCAATCGTGAGAAATAGGGAAAAAGGGGTTATTATTCCTTGGGCCAAATTGGGGACGGGCCTGATTTACTCGGCGTTGGATGCGGGTTTCAAGGTCACTTGTATCAGGCCCGTCCCCAATTTGGCCTTTTGGGACAGTCCCAGGGCTGTCCCAGATTATCCCCCTTACTTCCACATTTCCTAAGAGTGGTTTTGTTATGGTCTCTAAGTCATCCGCCAGGGGAGTTAGTCCCCGCCGTAATAGCCCTCGCTTTTGAGCTGGTGAATTAGCTTTTCAGGTGTTATTACCTGGGGGGCATAATCTGACCTTGATGCAATTATGTCGGAGTGGGCAACCTTGTAAACCCTGCCCATATCCACGGTGATTTGGGGCCGGGGTCGTGGCGATGTCTGCCCTGAAGTGGGTAGCGGTAACCCCGGCTGGGGCAAACCATATTGCACTGATTGCGGTTGTACGGCTTCGGGCTTGGGTTTCGGTTTGAACCCCTGGATTGGTTCCTCGACCCCCTCCTCCTCAACATAGCCCTTTGCGGCCACCTCGGCAACCCGTGCCGCGATGGTATCCTCGAACGTGAGGATCAATCGTATCCTGCTTTCATTTTCCGGGGCATTGCCTTCATCCTCGTAGATTATTTCATCGTCCTGAATGACAAGATTTACCCTCCCGATATTAATCAATGCTTCCTGGACTTCTGCGTCCAAGACTCCCTTTACAAGATGCTCGTTACGCCCACGGACAACGAATTTCTCATCGAATACGGAATTGTCGAAAGGAATATCATGCACCCCGAAAAATTCCCCGATTTCAGTGAAGAGCCCGGTCACCGGGCCGAAGCTCCGGGTGTTATGAACGCGTATGGAGTCAGGTATGCCGACATTGGTGTGCATAACAACGCGAAAGAACGGCTTCTGTTCACGCCCGCGTGAATGAACAGTGTTCTCTACCATAACATCACGGCCCTGGTAAGTTCCGGCCAACCGGGGGCGATGCATCATCCCACCTTCGATGTACTCAAGGCTCAGCGCCGAGCCGAGTTCCTTCATCGCCTGGTCCTGCCTGCCCTTCACGACGCGGTTGATTATCGCCCCGATGATATAGAGCAGGATGATAAAAATAAACTGGTAATAATTATCGCCTTCCATCAAGTATCAATATATCACACGAAGGGGCATATGTGGAAATTGCATAGTGTGTCCGTTTGTTGATTTTCACACAGCTAAGCAGGAGGCCCCCCCTTCAGTCCCCCCCGCTGCGCGGGGGGGAGATAACAGGAAGCGCCGCATTTATCCTGATCGTGAGAGGGGGGATTACGATAGGCTTCCCTCCAGCCTACTTGTTAGGGGGGAAATACAATAGGCTTCCCTCCAGCCTACTTGTTAGGGGGGAAATACAATAGGCTTCCCTCCAGCCTACTCGTTAGGGGGGGGAACTACAATAGGCTTCCCTCCAGCCTACTCGTTAGGGGGGGAATTACAATAGGGTTCCTTTTTTCCTCCTCGTGAAAGGGTTATAGAGGGAAGTTCCTTCTTCGTTTCCCCTCCGCTTGCGGGGAGTAACGGTAGGTCCCTTCTTCGTCTCCCCCCCGCGGAGCGGGGGGGACAAAGGGGGGGTGATTTGGGGAGGAGGGGATAGGCATTGGGGAGAAGGAGATAAGTATTGAAGCGAAGGACATTGGTGTTGAGGGGAGGATATTTTTAGTACTTAGCATTTTCTGATAAAATGAGCCGCTCCGGGAGCAGGTTATGTCGTATGCATCGTTGAGGGAATTTATTTCAAGGCTTGAAGGTGCGGGGGAGCTTGTGCGGGTCAAGGCCCGCTTGTCCAGCAACCTTGAGTTGACGGAGATATGCGACCGCGTATGCAAAGGGACTTCGGGTAACAAGGCATTGTTGTTCGAGAATGTGGACGATGGGCGCTTCCCGGTTCTGATGAACGCCTTTGGTTCGATGAAACGTATGGCATGGGCATTGGGAGTTGAAGATGTTGAAGAGATTGCAGCGGGTATAAGAGGGCTGATAGACTCCGTCCCCCCAGAGGGTTTTATAGATAAGGCTAAACTGCTTCTAAAATTATATGAGATGAGCAAATATCCGCCGCACATAGTCACTACAGGGCCGGTTAAAGAAATCATCGAATCGAAGCCCGACCTGATGAAGCTTCCGATTTTGAAATGCTGGCCCGGGGATGGCGGGCGGTTTATCACGCTGCCATGCGTTTTCACGAAGGATAAGGAGGGGCGGCGTAATGTTGGGATGTATCGCATGCAGGTTTATGACTCGACGACGACGGGCATGCACTGGCACTTGCATAAAGGGGGCAGGCAGCATTTCCTTGGGTATAAGGAGAAAGGGGAGCGGATGGAAGTTGCCGTATCGTTGGGCGGCGACCCGGCGGTGACCTATGCCGCGACAGCCCCCCTGCCCGACGGGCTCGATGAGATGCTCTTCGCGGGGTTCCTGCGCCGCAAAAGTGTTGAGCTTGTAAAGTGTGAGACGGTCAGCCTCGAAGTCCCCGCCGATGCCGAATTTGTGCTTGAGGGTTACATCGACCCGAACGAGCTTAGACGCGAAGGGCCATTCGGCGACCATACCGGCTTCTACAGCCTTGAGGATGATTATCCGGTATTTCATCTGACCTGCATAACACACAGGAAGGATGCTATTTATCCCGCAACGGTTGTTGGCAAGCCGCCCATGGAGGATTGTTACATGGGTAAGGCAACCGAAAGGATTTTCCTGCCGCTGATACAACTTCAGCTACCGGAATTACTCGATATCAATTTGCCCATCGAGGGTGTGTTCCATAATTTATGCTTTGTGCGTATATGCAAGACATATCCGGGGCAGGCGCGGAAGGTGATGCACGCCCTGTGGGGTATGGGGCAGATGATGTTCACCAAGGTGATAGCGGTATTTGATGAAGATGTCGATGTGCAGAATATTTCCGAGGTGCTCTGGCGGCTCGGCAACAATATTAGCCCCGAACGTGATTTGGAAATCGTGCACGGGCCGCTGGATGCCCTCGACCACGCATCGCCTACGCCGCATTACGGCGCGAAGCTCGGCATCGACGCGACGGTAAAATGGCCGGAGGAAGGCCACGAGCGTCGCTGGCCCGACCCGATTGTGATGGATGCCGAGGTCAGGCGGAAAATCGACGCATTATGGGGGGAGCTTGGTATCGGATGATTCCCGCAATGTCCCTGCCTGTTGAGGAAACGAAGGACCCCGCTGAGATAGAGGCGATGTTCAGCCGTATCGCGCCCCGCTACGATCTGGGCAACCGCGTGCTGAGCTTCGGGCGCGATATGGCGTGGCGTCGTGGAGGAGTGCGCATGGCCGCCCCGGCGGATGATGCGAATATCCTGGATATGGCATGCGGTACGGCTGACATGATGGCTGTCGTGATGAGGCGCAAGGGATTCCATGGGCATTTGGTCGGGGTCGATTTATCCAAGCCGATGCTTGAGGTGGCTGAGAGGAAGCTGAGGCGAATACGTACAGCGGCCACATTCGAGCTGAGGCAGGGTAATGCGTTGGAGTTGGCTGATGCGAATTCCACATATGACCTTGTGACGATTTGCTGGGGCATACGTAATTTCTCGGACCCCAAGCGTGGTTTTTCCGAAGTAAAGCGCCTTCTTAAGCCCGGCGGGAAATTTTTGGTGATAGAATTTTTCGCCATTGATAAAGAACCGGGGTATGTGCGGTTTTACGTAAAATATATCCTGCCGCCCTTAGGTGGATTGGTAACCGGTGGGCGGTTCGCGTATAAATACTTGACCCTCAGCAAGCAGAAGTTCATGACTGCCGATGCATTTATCGAGATGGGCGAAGGTTTCGGGCTTAAGTTGATTGGGCGCAGGGTTTTGACATTCGGTGTGGCGGAGATAATTCTTTTCCGGGAGGACTTATAGACCCATGGCTAAGCGAATAATAATCGGCATAACAGGCGCATCGGGGATGGTGTATGCGCAGCGGCTGATTGATGCCCTTAATAAGGGAGGGGCAGAGCTTGATGTTGTGATAAGCGAAGCCGCATGGCAGATTATCGTAAGGGAGTTAGGCGGACCTGGTGAGTTTTCGCCGACGGATTCGGTTTCAGCGACGCAGTATCTGCCTCCGGTGGATTATAAACTGCACGGCTTCAATGACCTTGGCGCCCCCATTTCATCGGGAAGTATGAAGGTTGACGGGATGGTCGTTGTACCGTGCAGCATGAATACACTCGGTAAAATTGCGTGCGGTATAGCTGACAACCTGATATGCCGCGCGGCATCCGTAACACTTAAGGAAAAGCGCAAGCTCATATTAGTTCCGCGCGAGACACCGCTAAGCGCAATTCATTTGGAAAATATGCTGCGGCTTGCGCATGCGGGCGCGGTGATTCTCCCGGCTTGCCCAAGCTTCTATATGCAGCCGGAGAGCATCGACGACGTTGTTGACACAATCGTCGGGCGAATCCTCGACCATCTTGACATTCCGCACGAGCTGAAGGTCAGGTGGAATTCGAGATGAAAGCACTGGCTCATATATTAGGTGACATCAAGCTCGCGCACACGGTATTCGCGCTGCCCTACGCCCTCATCAGCGCGCATTTGGCGTTCGACGGGAAATATGATGCTGTAAAGCTGCTGCTCATACTCGCCAGCATGTTTTTCGCGCGAAGCGGGGCGATGTCGTTCAACCGCTATGTCGACGTCGATATCGATGCGACGAATCCGCGTACAAGCGGGCGCTCGATTCCATCGGGGAGAGTGCGTCGCGTCGAGATGCTTGGGTTCACGATAGCTTGTAGCATTTTGTTTATCGCTTGTGCATACCTGCTGAACTTCCTCTGCTTCATCCTGAGTTTTGCGGCGCTGGCTATCGTGCTTATTTACAGCTATTCAAAGCGGTTCACAATCGGCACGCACCTGTGGCTCGGGCTTGCGCTGGGTGTAGCGCCGGTGGGGGCGTGGGTGGCGATACGCGGGTCCTTTGATTTAGGGCCGATAATACTGAGCGCCGCGGTGATAACTTGGGTGGGGGCGTTTGATATCGTCTATGCCCTGCAGGATATTGAGTTCGACCGCGCGAGGGGTATCATAAGTGTTCCTGCGCGAATGGGCCCGGCGATAGCATTAATGACGGCACGTATTTTACATGTAGGAACCGTACTGCTTCTTATACTATTCGGTTTGTACTTCACACTTGGGACTGTTTACTGGATAGGTGTTGGCATAACCGTACTGCTGCTGCTTGTGGAGCATGGCCTTGTCAAGCCTACGGATTTTTCAAAGGTGGGTTATGCTTTCTTCACCGTGAATGGCATTGTATCCATATTGCTGCTTATATGTGTACTTGTTGATAAGCCATATTTCATAACTCCCTGATAATGCGGAGGGAAGTGATGATCAAGTTGAACCATACTGCCTTCTATGTAAGCGATTTGAATAAGGTGCTTGAATTTTTCGGGCATCTTGGGTTTGAGGAGAAACGACGCGTCGATGTACCGCACCTGAAGACCATCCTAAGTTTCGTTGAGGATTCGAGTGGCGGAGTGATTGAATTCATGCATATTGCAGACAGGTGCGAAGTGCCCGGATGCAAGCCCCCAGCGTTCGGGTATGCGCATATCGGGCTTGAGACCGACGACATCAAGGCGGAGGAAACCCGGCTGAATGCGGAAGGAATTCATTTCCGCGATCCGATAAGGCAGGTTCCTGATGGGCCGAAGGTGGCGTTAATCGACGGGCCGGATGGGATAACAATTGAGGTGGTGGAATATCCCAAGCGCGATTGAAGAAGTTGGACTGGAATTTTTCCTGGGCGATGACGCTGCGGTGGAAGCTGCGGCGCGTAAGGTTGTGGACGGCGCGCGGCTCGATGCATCGGAGGGATTGGCAGTCTACGAAAAGGCGTCGCTGCATCTGCTCGGTGCGTTGGCTGACTATGCCAAGCGGCGCGTAAGCGGGGACGATGTCTATTTTTGCGTGAACCGGCATATTAATTATTCCGATTACTGCGTCAATGAATGCCGCTTTTGTGCATATTACAAGAAAGTCGGAACTGCCGCCGGTGAAAGGTTAAGTGTTGAACAGTTTATGGAGCGGCTTGGACCGGGATATCGGGAGTTTCACGTCGTGGGCGGATGCGACCCTCAGCTCGATTTGCATTATCACCTGCAGGCCCTGTCGCAGATGCGCAAGGCGTTTCCATATACACGGCGGCAATGCTATACCGCTATCGAGGTTGATTTCATCGCCAGGAACGCAGGATTGAGCGTTGATGAAACGCTCGGGCTGATGGTTGGCGCGGGCCTTGAGGCATTGCCGGGCGGCGGCGCTGAAATATTCGACCCGGAAATAAGGAAGCGAATTTGCCCCAATAAAATCGGCGGCGACGAATGGCTCGATGTTCATCGCAAGGCGCATAATATGGGCATAAAATCGAATTGTACGATGCTCTATGGCCACATCGAGGAGCGGCGGCATCGCATCAGCCATCTCATCAGGCTGCGCGAATTGCAGGATGAAACGGGCGGCTTCCTGGCTTTCATCCCCCTGCCCTTTCACCCGGAGAACACTGGTTTCAGCGACCTTCCCGGACCGGACGGCGTCGAGGATTTGAGGACTATCGCCATATGCCGCATCATGCTCGATAACATTTCACACATAAAAGCTTTCTGGATAATGCTTGGGCTCAAGCTCGCGCAGGTCGCGCTGCATTTCGGTGCGGACGACCTTGACGGGACAGTTGTCGAGGAGATCATAACGCACCGGGCGGGGGCGCGTACGCCGATCGGTATCAGCTATGATGAGATGGTGCGACTCATCCGGGATGCCGGGCTGGTGCCGGTGGAGCGCGATACATTTTATGAAATCTACTGGCGATGGGAGTGAAATTGGATAGAAAAATAAAATTGGGATGTGTCAATTTCCTCAACGCATGTCCGTTGATATATCCCCTTAATTCCGGATTGCTCCCGCATCCGTTTGAAATTCATATGGATGTCCCATTGGCACTGGTCGCCGGGTTGCGTAACGGAGAGCTTGATGTCGCCTTGGCTTCGACGGGCGCATTATTGCAGCTTGGCCCGGAGTATTCATACATACCGGGGATGGGTATCTGTTCAAACGGCCCTGTGCAGAGCGTCGTGATATGCCACGTGGGTGATATCGAATGCCTGACGCATCTCTACCTCGACGCGGCAAGTGTTACAGGGAATCTATTGGCTAAGATAATATTAGATAAGACATATAACATACATCCCCAATTTCTCCCTCCAGGGAAGGCGCCGGCAAATATGGATTCATTGAAAGCAGGCGAGGGATGCGTGCTTATCGGGGACAGGGCGCTTGAAGCCGGTGCTAAGGTTCGCAAGTGCATTGATATGGGCGGCGCGTGGCGCGAGCTTACGGGCCTGCCCTTCATATATGCCCTATGGATGGGGCGCAGGGAATTCATCACCGATGAGGTTCGCATACCCCTTTATAATTCATATTTGTTGGGGGTTTCGATGATCCCCAGAATAATTTCGTCCTACACGCATTTGCCGCTTGAACCTGATGATGCAGTTAAATACCTCGAGGAAAATCTGATTTATGAAGTAACCGAGGAAGGTGAAGCGGGGCTGGAGTGTTTCCTCAAGTTGGCGGAGGAATATATTTGAAGGCCGGGTGCATGGACAACCTGCCCGAAGTGATAAAAGGGGATAAACGTCTATCCGATGATGAGGCATTATCCCTCTTCGATGCACCGTTGCAGGTGCTTGGTAAGGCTGCCCACAAGATTCGCGAACGATTGAACAATCCGAAACAGGTCACGTATTTGATTGACAGGAATATCAATTATACGAATATATGCCGCGTACGATGCGCATTCTGTGCGTTCAGCCGCGACGAGGGCAGCCCCGATGCTTATGTCCTGAGCTTCGACGAATTGGACAGGAAGCTCGATGAAACGGCTGCGGCAGGTGGCAGCGGGATACTTCTGCAGGGGGGATGCCATCCCGGCTTGGGCCTCGATTTTATCATAAGAATGTTTTCACACATAAAATCCCGAAATCCCGCATTGCGCGTACACGCACTGTCACCGCCGGAAATTGTCCACCTGGCGAATATGGAGGGTTTGAGTATCGAGGATGTGCTGCTTCAGCTTATCACCGCAGGGTTGGATTCTCTTCCCGGTGGAGGGGCGGAAATTCTGGTCGATGCAATAAGGATGGAAATCTCGCCGGGGAAATGTACATCCGATGAATGGCTTGATGTGATGCGGGCTGCGCACCGCTTAGGGCTGAGGACAACCGCTACGATGATGTTCGGCCACATCGAATCGCGCGCCGACCGGATTTCGCATCTCGCGAAGATTCGCGATCTTCAGGATGAGACGGGTGGATTCGTGGCATTCATCCCGTGGACTTTTCAGCCGGGTGAAACGCGTCTTGCTGATATCGTAAGCCCTGCGGGAGGTGTTGAATATCTGCGCACCCTCGCGATAAGCCGTATTTTCCTCGACAATGTCCCCCACATCGGGGCGTCGTGGCTTACGCAGGGGCTTAAGATGGCCGGGGGGGCCCTTTATTTTGGCGCTGATGATATCGGCTCCGTCATGCTTGAGGAAAATGTTGTCGCCTCGGCGGGATGCACCAACCGCACTGATGAAGACGAACTCAGGAGGGTTATAAGCGCCGCGGGTTTTGCGCCACGTCGACGCGACGCGGTTTATGACTATGTGGATAGTGCCTGACATAATATTGACCATGGCCGGTGACCCGCTCGGGGAGCATGCCATCCTGGTTCAGGATGGGCATATAGCCGATATATTGCCAAGCAGCCAGGTGCCGTGCGATGCCGAGGTCGCGGAATTCCCGGGGTGCATTTGCCATCCGGCATTTGTAAATTTACACACGCATTTGCTATGGAGCAATTGGCGCGGCATCGGCGATGACTTGCCCCTGCCGCGATGGATATATGAGCGCGTTGTAAAAATATTCAGGGGAATGACTGAGGGGGACAAGCGCGAGGGGATCGAGCTGGGGATAAGCCGGTCCTATGCAGCGGGAATAACGACGGTTCTTGAAACGCACTTCGAGAGCAATGTATTCGAAGCCGCCAGAGACAGGGGTCTCAGGGGGATATTTTTCCTCGAGGCGTTCGGCGTATATTCACCTGTGCAAAGTGTTGAAGTTAAACGTGTTAAGGGTATTATTAAGGAATTGCTTAAAGCGGCGACGGCTAACCAGCGGGTTGGATTTTCACCGCATGCGCCATACACCGTTACTCCTATCGTTCTAAAGAACCTTCTACCATGGGCCAGGGAGATGGGGCTGCCGATAATGACGCATCTTGCTGAGACGGAAGACGAGCGGCGTTATTTCGCCGACCGTGAAGGGGAGTTCGCGGAGAAGATGCGATTATTCCCGCGTAAACCTGATTTGAAATGTTCTTCACCGGTTGAATATTATGCAAAATACAACCTGTTCGGCCCCGATGTATTCTTGGTGCATTGCGTTGACCTTTCAGACGCGGATATAAAATTCATTGCCGGTACGGGCAGCAATGTAGTGACCTGCCCGACATCGAATGCAAAGCTCGGGTGCGGCATAGCGCCGGTTATTGAAATGATTGATGCCGGTATCAATGTCGGACTTGGCACCGATTCAGAGGCGAGTTGCGACGAGTTCGATATGTTCGAGGAAATGCGAAGGCTGATATTATTCCAGAGGGGCAGGAATGCGGCGATTACTGGAATCGATGCGAAGGCGGCGCTTGGG